>JACCDO010003331.1_pt1 | contig 18825 bp, 8 predicted proteins | sample 7446101 | NCBI WGS metagenome assembly JACCDO01 (sample SAMN15323440, study PRJNA562643) | freshwater metagenome | isolation source: river surface water | place: USA:Blue River Watershed | collected 2017-08-16 | reverse complement strand
TCAGCCGCCGTGCTCGGCGAGCCAGCGTTCGGCTTCGATGGCGGCCTGGCAGCCCATGCCGGCGGCGGTGATCGCCTGGCGGTAGACGTGGTCGGAGCAGTCGCCGGCGACGTAGATGCCGGGGATATTGGTGCGCACCTGCGAGCCGGCCTGCGGTTTGAAATATCCGCCCGCATCGACTTCGAGCGGGGGCGCGAAGGGGCCGCTGTTGGGCACGTGGCCGATGGCGACGAAGATGCCCTTCACGGGCAGCACGGACTCGACGTTGGTCTTCACGTTCTGGATACGCAGGCCGGTGACGGCGCCGGTCTCCACGCCCTCGACGGCGACGGGGACCGAGTTCCACACGCACTGGATCTTTTCGTGCGACGTGGCGCGGTCGGCCATGATCTTCGAGGCGCGCAGGGTGTCGCGGCGGTGCACGAGATAGACCTTGCTGGCGAAGCGGGTGAGGAACAGCGCCTCTTCGGCGGCGCTGTCGCCGCCGCCGATGACCGCGACTTCCATCTTGCGGTAGAACGCGCCGTCACAGGTGGCGCAGGTGGTCACGCCCTTGCCGCCGTAGAGCTCCTTCTCGCCGGGGACGCCGGTCATGCGCGGCGAAGCGCCGGTGGCGATGATGACGGTCTTGGCGAGGATGGTGCGCTCGGCGGTGACGAGCCGGCGCGGCATCGCACTGAAGTCGACGGACTGCACGAGCGCCTGTTCGAAGCGCGTGCCGAAGCGCGTGGCCTGCTCGCGCATGTTCTGCGTGAGCTGGAAGCCGTCCACGCCGTGCGGGAAGCCGGGGAAATTCTCCACCTCGCTCGTCGTCGTGAGCTGGCCGCCGGGCAGCGGGCCTTCGAGCACGAGCGGATTGAGGCTCGCGCGGGCGGTGTAAATCGCGGCGGTAAGGCCCGCACATCCGGTGCCGATGATGACGACGTTTTCGACCGAGGGGTTGGACATGGTGAAAGAGGAAATCCGAAGTGAGGCCAACGCACCGGCGAGCGCAACTATGGAGATGGCGCGCGGTTTCGCGGGAAACGGGCGGCGCGCTACGGAGCTTCGGACCGCCGGGCGGGCGCGGAGGAAACGGGCAGGTGGGTCTGGAAATAGCGGGCGGTCGTGCGGTAGCGGTGCAGCGCGTAGCCCTTGCCTTCGTTGAGGCTGTGGGAGCCGTTGGGATAGACCATGAGGTCGAACTGTTTTTGCAGTTCGACGAGGCGGTTGATCAGCAGCTCGCTGTGCTGGAAGTGCACGTTGTCGTCGGCGATGCCGTGGATGAGGAGGAGCTTGCCGCGGAGGCCTTCGGCGAAGTGCAGCGGGGACGCGATGCGGTAGCCGTTTTCGTTCTGACTCGGCAGGCCCTGGTAGCGCTCCTGATAGATGGTGTCGTAGTAGCGCGTGTCGGTGACGGGCGCGGTGGACACGCCGACGTGGAAGACGTCGGGCGCGCGGAAGAGAAGGTTGAGGGTGTTGGCGCCGCCACCGCTGTGGCCCCAGACGCCGACGCGGGCGGCGTCGAGGTAGGGGCGCTGGCGGAGGAGGTTCTTCATCGCGACCGGCAGATCCTCGACCGCGACGGCGTTGCCGATGCCATGGCTGGCCTTGCGCCACGTGCGGCCTTTCGGCGCGGGCGTGCCGCGGTTGTCGAGGCTGAGGACGATGTAGCCGGCGTCGGCGAGGGCGAAGTGGAACAGCTGGCGCTGGCCGCCCCAGGCATCGGTGACGGTGACACTGCCGGCCTCGCCGTAGACGAAGAGAATCACGGGATACTTGCGCGCCGGATCGAAGTCGCGCGGCTTGAGCATCCAGCCGTCGAGGGAGACGCCGGGCGCGGCCTCGACCTTGAAGAACTCGGGCGGCCGGACGAGCGCGGCGGCATTTTCGCGCAGCGCGCGGTTCTCCTCGAGCGGTCGGACGACCTCGTGGCCGGGCAGGCGGATGAGCGTGGTGACGGCGGGCTGCGCCTGCCGCGACCAGGTGTGAAACGCATAGCGGCCATCGGGCGAGAGGGTGAAGCTGTGCGTGCCGGGCTGGGCGGCGGGCGTGATGCGCTCGGCGGTGCCGGTGCCGTCCAAGCGGCAACGATACAGGAGGCGCTGCGTGGCGTCCTCGGGCGAGGCGAGGTAGTAGAGCCACGTGTCGTCGGCGTCGGTGCCGACGAGGCTGATGGCGTCGGCGCCGGCCGGCGTGAGGGCACGGACGGAGCGGTCGGCGCGGGAGACGGCGTAGGCACGTTGCCAGCCGTCGCGGTCGCTGAGGATCAGGAGCGTGCGGCTGTCGCGCGTCCACTGCACGCCCTCGCGGACGGAGACCCAGGCGGCGTCGGTATCCTGAAAGAAAGGCGTGAGTTCGCCGGAGCGGGCGTCGCCAAGATAAACGTCGAGTTGATTCTGGAGGCGGTTGAGCCGGTGCAGGACGAGCTGGTGCGTGTCCGTGGTCCACGAGAGGCGGGCGACGTAGTTCTGGCGGAGGTCGCCCGGGAGATTCATCCAGCGGACGGTGCCGCCGCGGGCGGGGACGACGCCGATGCGGACGGCGGAGTTGGTGGTGCCGACCTTGGGGAACGGGATGCGGGTGAGCTGCGGGTAGAGCGCGGCGGTGGTGTTGACCAGGATGAATTCGCCGACGCCGGAGGCATCGAACTGGTAGAACGCGATGCTCTTTCCATCCTCGCTCCAGCGGAAGGCGTCGCGGATCGCGAGTTCCTCTTCGTTGACCCAGTCGGGCGTGCCGTTGGTGAGCGTGGGCGAGCCGTCGCGCGTGAGCTGGGTGATTTTTCCGGAGTCGAGCTGTTCGACGTGGAGATTGCCGCCGTGCGCGTAGGCGACGCGCGTGCTGTCGGGGGAAAACTTGGCGAACATGAGCGACGCGGCGGGCGCGTTGCCGCCGAGCTGGCGGAGCTTGCCGGTGCGCACCTCGAGCACCCAGTAGTCGCCGCGGTTCTTCTGCCGCCAGACGCGCTGGGAGTTGGTGTAGATGAGCAGCCAGCGTTCGTCCTTCGACCAGACGTAGTCGTCGATGGTGAGCGGTTTGGCGTCGGGCTTGGGGGGTGTGAGCTGAGCGGCGGTGACGACGACCTCGCGCTGGCCGGTCGCGGCATCCCAGCGGACTATCTCCTTCGCGCCCTTCACGGCGGTGGAGGCCTCGAGCGTGGTGTAGCTGCGGCTGTCATCGCGCCAGCGGGCGGGCCCGAAGGACTTGGCCTCGAATTCGCGGCCGGGACCGAAGATCCGCTCGATGTTGCGGTCGAGCGGATCGGCGGCGGGAGCGGCGCGGAGCGCGGCGACGGGCAGGAGCAGCAGGAAGAGGAAGCGGAGCGTCATGGCTGGAAGGGCGGGGCCGGAGCGGGAAGAGGCGCGGGGCCGCGGGGTGAGCGGAAGCGGGGAGCGTGGGAGCGGCGAGACTGAATTCCGGGGAGCCGTCGCGGCGACGGAGGGAGCGGGGAATCGGAGCGCGGGGAGTCGGGGCGTAAAGCCCCTCCCACAGTGAGGGCGGGGATTGCGTGGCGGTGGGCGGGAGGCATGCTGCGGTGCGCGTATGATTTTCCAGCGGTCGTTGCAGATGGCATTGGCATTGGCGTGCGCCGGCATGATGGCGCGGGCGGAGACGGAGGCGGAACTCGCGGCGCGCGCGGCGGCGGTGCATGCGCGGGTGTTCACGCTGGACACGCACATCGACACGCCGACCTACAGCCTGCGGCGGCCGGGGTGGAACATCGCGGCGCGGCATGCGTGGGTGGGGGATTTCTCGCAGTGCGACTTTCCGCGCATGCGGGCCGGCGGCCTCGATGCCGCGGTGTTTGTCGTCTACGTGGATCCGGGCCCGCGGACGCCGGCGGGGCGGGCGGCGAGCCGCGACAGCGCGCTGCGGACCTTCCGGCGCATCCACACGATGGCGGGGCAGCACGCCGGGGAGTGCGAGCTGGCGTTCTCGGCGGACGACGGCCCGCGCATCGCGGCGAGCGGGAAACGCGCGCTTTACCTCAGCATCGAGAACGGCGAGGCGATCGGGCAGGACCTCTCGCTGCTGAAAACCTATTTCGAGCTCGGGGCGCGGTTCTTCGGCGTGGCGCACAGTGCGAACACGGATCTGGCGGATTCGGCCACGGATGCGAAGGGGCCGGAGTGGAACGGACTGAGTCCGCTTGGCCGCGAGGCGGTCGCGGAGTGCAACCGGCTCGGTCTGGTGCTGGATGGTTCGCACGCTTCGGATGCCGCAGTCCTGGAGATGGTGGCGCGTTCGCAGACGCCGATCCTGCTCAGCCATTCGAGCTGTCGCGCGTTGCGCGACCACAAGCGCAATGCCTCGGACGAGGTGCTGCGGGCGGTGGCGGCCAAAGGCGGTGTGATCCAGATGAATTCCGTATCGCTCTTCCTCGTGCCCTCGGTGCCGAGTCCCGAACTCGCCGCGGCGGAGGCGAAGCGGAACCAGGCGCTGGCGGGGCGCGTGCTGACGGACGCGGAGGATGCGGAGGACTATCGCGAGCGGCTGCGCCTGAGGCACGAACTCGGGCGGGGACGCGCGACGTTGGACGATTTTCTGCGGCACCTTTTCCACGCGATCGACCTCGTCGGCGTCGACCATGTGGGGATCGGGGCCGACATGGACGGCGGTGGCGGGGTGACGGGCCTGGAGGACGTGAGTCAGTATCCGAAAATCACGCACGCGCTGCTGAAGCGCGGACTCTCCGAGGAAGCGGTGGCGAAAATCTGGGGCGGCAACACCCTGCGGGTGCTGCGCGCGGCGGAGGCGCACGCGCAGGCGGCGGCGGCGGTGCGGAAGTAGGGCGGCCGCGGGCGCGGGGCGCCGGCGGGCGTCAGGGAGCGGCCGGCTCGTGGAACTGCCAGCGGACGGCCCCGGCGGCGTCCTTCAGCGAGACGACGGCAAAACGGCCGCCGAGCGAGGCGTCGGCCGGCAGGCCGGGCGCAGGCGCCGGGGCGCGGCCGGCGGGATCGGAGCGCACGAAGTCGGTGCCGAGGGCGGTCTCGATCGCGAGCGTGCCGGGAGCGACGGAGCGGACGGAGCGGACGAACGGCCGGTCGGTCGGCGCGGCGGCGAAGACGGAGACGAACAGTTTTTCGCCGGGGCCGGTGGTGCGGCGCACGATGTAGGGCAGGGTGGCGCCGACATCGGAGTTCTTCCAGTCGCGCTGGCCCCAGCCGTCGCCGACGAATGCCTGCTCGCCGGGCTGGCCGACGTTCCAGGCGATGGCGGTCTGGTGCGGGCCGGCGGACCAGGCGGTGCGCCAGACGGCGGAGCCGTCGAAGGTGCGGACGTGTTGGAGATCGTAGACGGGCGTGGCACTGGGCGGCGCTGCCGAGGGACCGAGTTCGAGCAACGGCGCCGAGGCGTGGTAGACAAAATCCTGCGTGGTGCCGCCGGCGACGCGGAAGAAGTCCACGACGTAGCCGCGGCCCTCGCCGTGGTCGATCAGAGCGGAGGTGCGGCGGTAGGTGGATGCGGCGGCGTAGGCGGACGAGGAGGCCTGCATGACCTTCACGTGGTCGGAGGTGCGGAAGAACTCGACCTCGCCGCCGCGCTCGCGGGTGCGCTGTTCCTGCCGGTCGATGAGCACGGTGTTGTGGGCAAAGGTGCGCGCCGTCTGCGATTTCTTCGGGTGATCCCAGAGGTAACCGAGGTCGGAGAGCACCTCGTGTCCGTTTTTCCAATACGTGAGGTTGAGGCTGTCGTGGTGGTGGTGGCCGCCCCAGTGGCTGGCGCTCAGGAGCAGCAGGCTCTCGCGGCCGTCGCGCCCGCTCCGCAGGTGGCCGATGCGCAGTTCGGGCGGGCACCAGTCGGGCAGGACGAGCGGAGCCGAAGGTTTCGCGGGCAGGTCGGGCTCGCGGTAGTAGAGGGCGAGGGGCGCGTGGCCGCGGGCGAGATCGGGGCCGCAAAGTTCGCGGAGCAGGGCGAGGTAGTCGCCGCGTTCGGGGTAGTTTGCGACCATGAGCTCGACGAAATTCGCGCCCAGGGCGGTCTGGCGGTAGGAGTCGGCGAAGACGGGGTAGGTGAGATCGCCGTGCAGGCCGCGCACGGCGTTATCCCAGATCCGTTCGTAGGCGGTGCCGCGGTAGAGATTGGCGGGAGCGCGGCGCCGGCCGTCGGGCCCGAGATAGCCCGCGGGCTCGGCGTAGCCGCGGAGGGCCTGCGGCATGTCCCAGACGTTGCTCAGCGTCATTATCGCATACGCGGGCGACTCGGAGGTGGTGCCGTCGGGCAGGAACCAGCCGTCGATGGTGGACTGAAAGCCGTCCCAGCCGAAACGCACGAGGCCCGGGTGGCCGACGCAGAGGCCGACGAGGGCGGCGGCGGTGCGGTTGCCGACCGACTTGTTGTTGATGGCCTTGTCGGCGACGAGGAGGAGGGTGCTTTCGAGGAGGAGGTCGCGCTCGATGGTGCGGCGCTCGGCGTCCGTGTAGACGGGCGAGCCGTCGGCGCGGCGGGCGGTGCAGGTGAAGTCGTAGGCCTCGAGGACGCGGCGCACGAAATGGGATTCCTGGCCGACGCCGCCGGCGCGGCCGGCGGACCAGTAGCCGGTGTGCAGCTTGCGGTCGGGCTGATTGGGCGGCGGGCAAAGCTCCGGGGCGGGGAGGCGGTTGAGGGTGAGGGCGGCGACGCGGGGATCGAGGTCGGCGTATTCGCCGTAGCCGACATGCACTAGCCAGCCGGGATAGACGGCGGCGAAGCGGAGGAGGATTTTCCGCACCGCCTCGGCGTATTCGATATTCCCGGACAGGGCGTGCGCCTCGCCCAGCGTGCGGGCGAGTCCGGCGAGGTGGGCGACTTTGCGCGAACGGATGTTGGCGGTGAAGCTGGGCCGGCCCTGGCGGTAGCCGAAGATCACGAACGGTTCGCCGCCGTAGAACGATATCTCCTGCGGCGTGCGCCAGGTGGTGCGCAGCACGATGCTCTCGGGGTGGTCGGCGTGGGGAAACGTGGTGCGGCAGACGTCGCAGGTGAGTTCATCGGGGCGCGTGGCGCTCCACGACCAGAGGCCGTGCGGGTGGACCGGTTTGCCGGCGGCGCGGCAGCCGGGGCACGGCGTGAACTTCGGGTCGCCGGGAGTCGTCTCCGGAATCATCGTGACGAGAAACTCCGGGGTGATCTGGGCGGCGGCGGTGCGGGCGCTGCGCTCGATGCCCTGGGCGTAGGTGCGGGCCCACGCGTGGCGGGCGATGTTCTCGCGGGCGCGGACGAGGTCGGCGGGTTTGAAGGCGCCGCTCGGGTGGGTGACGGAGCCGCGGAATTTCTCCCAATCTGACCAGTCGTGCAGCGGATCCTCCGCGGCGGGAGCGAGCGCGACGAGCGCTACGACGGCGAGCGGCGTGCGGAGGGCACGGGCGGCCGCGAATACCGGGACCAGGAGGCGGGCGAGGCGGCGGACGAAGCGAAAACGAGCGGGGTGGAGGGGCATGCGATCGCGGGGTAACGTCAACCGGGCGAGACGGACCGGCGGCGGCGGACGTTGCACGGGATCGCGGCCGGCGAAGCGCGGCAGGAATCCGGCCCGCGCGGCGGGCGCCGGCCGGCGGGTGGCGCGGTCAGAGCTTGGCGCGGATGGCGCGGATGACCTCGGCGTAGTCGGCGTCGGCAAGGAGCCGCTTCGTCGCGGGCATCATCTCGAACGGGGCGCCCCATTTCTCGCCGCCCTCGTATTTCGGGACGAGGTGCATGTGCAGGTGCGGAAGTTTGTCCGAGTAGGCGCCGTAGTTGATCTTGTTGGGCTGGAAAGCCTCCTTGATGGCGCGGGCGGCGCGGGCGACGTCGCGCATGAAGAGCGTGAGCTCGGCGTCGGGCAGCTCGAAGAGTTCGTTCACGTGGGCGCGGTAGGCGACGACACAGCGGCCGCGGTGCGTCTGCTCCTTGAAGAGATACAGCGTCGAGGCGGACAGGGGGCCGATCTCAATCATCAGGTCCTGCAGGCGCTGGTCTTTGCGGCAGTATTGGCAGTCGGGGAGTTCGCTCATGCGCCGGGGAGCGAAAAGCCGCGACGGGGTGGCGGCGACAGCAAATTCGCGCGCGGGCCCCGGTCGGGGGTCAGCGCACGCGCCGGAGCACGAGGAAGCGGGAGTCGTGCTCGAGCCAGCCGCGGCCGGGGAGAAACGTGATGGCGTCGAGTTCGGCCCGGCGGTCCCAGGTGCGGACGAGCCGGTAGTCGCGGAGGGCGGCGTTTTCGGGCCGGGAAGGATCGGCGAGTTCGTGCGGGCGGAGGACGAGCCACTGGGGGCGGAGGGCGGCGATGACTTCGGTGTAGCGGCGGGCGCCGGCGCGGACGGTGCGGACGACCTCGGGTGAGCTGAGACCGGGAAAGTCGTAGGTCTTCAGCTGCGAGAAGTAGCCGATGTAGCCGAGGCACTCCATGAACACGATGTCGCCGGGCGCGGCCTCGCGTTTGAGCCAGAGGCCGATCTCGCGGCGGACGCCGTCCTCGATGATGCGTTGCTGCACGTGCATCTGCCACGTGGCGGCGGCGAGGACGAGCGCCTGCACGCCGACGACGCTGGCGACGGCGATGCGCAAGGTCGACGCGAGCCACGCGCGGCCGGTGCGGACGGCGAATCCGGCGAGATGGTCGACCGTCAGGGCGACGGCGAGCGCGGCGAGGATCATCCACGGCGGGGAATACCACGGAAAGAGGATGATCATGCAGACGTAGAACATGCCGAGAAACACGGCGAGCGAGGCGCGGCGGGCGACGGGCGGGAGGGCCGGGACGAGCCAGGCAAACGCCGCGACGGCGCTGAGCACGTGGGCGAGGTGTTTCAGCAGCATCGGCCATTGGCCGTAGAACCAATACGTGGGCAGAAACAGATCGGGGAGCAGCGAAGTGCCGATCAGCGTGCGCCACGGCATCAGCACGAAATCGGTCCAGCGGACCGTGGGCGTGAGCGCGGCCTTGGCCGTGATCGTGTGGGGCACCGGCGTGCCGTAATACCACGAGGCCCAGATGAGCCACGGTGCGTAGAGCAGCACGCCGAGGGCGATGCCGCGGAGGACGGGCGACCAGGGAATCTGCGTGGAGCCATCGGGCCGGCGGCGGAAGGCCAGGTGCGGCAGGAGAATGGCGGCGCCGAGGATGAAGGCATCGGGGCGCGTCCACATGAGCCCGGCGCAGCCGAGCGCGACGGCGGCGGGGCGCGGGCCGGCAGCGCGCTCCATTTCGCTCCACAGCCAGAGCACGAACCACACGAGGATGGCGGTCTCCATGCCGTTGGTCGCGAAGTCGGTGAGCTTGGGGTCGGCGAGCACGAGGCCGAAGAAGAGCACGCGCCCGAGGGTGCCGACCTTGAGGGCGTCGAACCGGCGCCACGCGAGCCAGGCCGCGGACCCGAGTAGCCCGGCGCTCAGGATGCGGAGTAGCCAGAGTGCGGCCTCCTCGCGGCCGGAGCCGACGACCCAGGTGAAGAAAGCGGGCAGGAGCACGCCGAGCGGCGACGTGAAAGTGTGCACGCGCTCGCCGGGTTGAAACACGAGCCCGTGGCCCTCGGCGAGATTCCGGCTGGCGCGCAGCGTAATGTAGTAGTCCTCCCACGCGTGGTTCGTGAGCGCCGCGAAAGCCAGCGGCACGGCCATCGCACAAACGATAAGTGGAAGCACTTGGCTCCGGCGTGGGACCATTCCCCGCGCAGCGTGCGGAGCGGGGGGACGCCGACAACGCCGAAGTGGGCGGGCTGGATTTTTAGCCGGAGTTTTCCGAGGGCGTGGAAGGCAGCGCGGCGGCGCGGCTTTCGAGCAGATCGCGGATCTGCTGCATCCGGTAGGTGCGGGCGAGGATGAGCAGTTGATCGGCGAAGGCATCGCCCGCGAACGGCTGCAGCCGCTGGCGCAGCGCGAGGATCTCGCCGCGGCGGGCGATCTCGAGCAGGGCGGCGATCTCCGCCGCCGGCAGGCCGGCGCCGCCCGGCGGCGGGGTGGGCGCGGTGGAATCCCCGTCTTCCGCCGTGGGTGCCTGCTCGATCCAATCGAGGTGGAGTGCGAGACCGAGCCGCGCGAGGAGGTCCTCGGCGCGAAACGGTTTCGGGAGGAAGTCGTCGCAGCCCGAGGCGAACGCCTCCTGCCGGTCGAAGGAAAGGACGGACGCCGACATGGCGATGATCCGGAGCCGGGAGCCGCCCTCGCGCTCGCGGAGGCGCCGGGCCAACTCGAGGCCGTCGATGCCGGGCATGCGCAGATCGAGGAAAACGAGGTCGGGCTGGAGCGCGGGCGCGAGGGCGAGGGCCTCGGCGCCGCCGGCGGCCTCGGCGAGGTTGAAGCCGAGCGGCGCGAGCAGGTCGCGGAGGACGTCGCGGTTGGTGGCGATGTCGTCGACGATGAGGAGCGTGCGGCGCCGGCCGCGGTAGCCGACGATGGGGCGTTCGCGGCGCTCGGGTTGGGCGGAGCTTTCGGCGACGACCGGCAGGGTGAGCGTGAAATGGAAACGCGAGCCCAGGCCGGGGGTGGACTCGACGCGGAGTTGGCCGCCCATGAGTTCGACCATGCGCTGGCTGATCGCGAGGCCGAGGCCGGTGCCGGGCTCGGGCGGGCGGCCGTCGGCGGCCTGCTGGAACGGCTGGAAGAGCCGCGCCTGATCGGCGGGCGAGATGCCGACGCCGGTGTCGTCGACGGAGAACAGAATGGCTTCCGACGCGGCGGCCGCGGTGCCCGGACCGGGCGTCGCAGCCGCAGGCTTGGCCGGCGCGCGGGAAACGCAGATCTGGATGCGGCCGGAGGGCGTGAACTTGATCGCGTTGCCCGCGAGGTTGTCGATGACCTGCCGGAGTTTCACGGCATCGCCGAGGACGAGGTCGGGCAGATCGGGTGCGGCCTCGACGACGAACTCGAGTTGTTTCTCGACGGCGCGGGGCTGGAGGGCGGCGACGCAGTCGCGCAGGAGCTGCGGCAGGTGGAACGGCGCGGTCTGCAGTTCCATCCGGCCGGCCTCGATCTTGGAGAAATCGAGCACCTCATTGATCATGCGCAGCAGGTGTTCGCCGCTGGCCTGGACGACGCGCAGCCGCTCGCGATTCCGCGCGGAGAGTTCCCGTTCCTGCATGAGGACCTGGGCGTAGCCGATCACGCCGTTGAGCGGCGTGCGCAGCTCGTGGCTCATGTTGGCGAGGAAGGAACTTTTGGCGCGGCTGGCGGCGTCGGCGGCTTCCTTGGCCACGCGGAGTTCCGCGGTGCGTTCGGCGACGATGCGTTCGAGGCGGGCACGTTCGCGTTCGCCGGCGCGGAGTCGCCAGCGCACGAAGCCGGCGACGGCGCCGAGTCCGGCGGCGGCGTAGAGCGTGAAGGCCCATGCGGTGCGGTGGAGCGGCGGATCGACGCGGAAGGTGAAGGCGGCGGCGGGGCCGGGCGTGCCCTGGCGGTCGACGCTGCGCACCTCGAAGCGGAAGGGGCCGCCCTCGAGATTGGTGAACGCGATGTCGGCGCGCGGTGTGGGCAGGGTCCACGTGTCGTTGAAGCCGACGAGGCGGGTCTGGAAACGCTCGGAGCCGTGCTGCCGCAAAAGGCCGGAGACCCAGCCGATGGTGAGCGGCTCGCGCGAGTAGCGCAGGCGAAGATCGGAGGGACCGCCGGCGGGAACGGCGACGTCGCGACCTTCGGCGGAGACGCTGCGCACGAGGGGCGGGGGCAGGAAGCGGCCGGGACGGTAACGGGCGAGGTCGAGGCGGAGGAGGCCGTTCTCGCCTTTGGCCCAGAGCACGCCGGGGGCGGCGGGATCGGCGGCGGGTTCCCAGACGATCCGATGGGGCGGCTGCGGCGAGAAGAAGTCCTGGATCTCGGGCGGCGGATTCTCGGCGGAGAAGGCGCCGTTGGCGGCGGCGCGGAGGCGGACGAGCGGGTAGGGGGACTCCTTGGTCCTGATGTCGGTGGCGAGGCCGTTGGTCCAGAGCTCGCCCGGGGCGCCGGCGGCGACGGGGTTGAGCACGACGGGTTGGGCGGCGAAGGCGGAGAGTTCGCGGTAGGCGACAAAGCGGCCGGTGGCGGCGTCGAAGCGGTAGATGCCGTGTGCGGTGTCGAAGAGGATGCCGAGCGAGGTGGCGCTGAGGTAGATCGCGCCGTGGCCCTCGGGGAGGCCGGCGGCGGTGGTGAAGCGCGTGACGGTCGCGTCGCGCCAGTCGGCGTCGGCCGGGCGACCGGCGGGGCGCGTGGCGCGGAAGACGCCCTTGCTGACGGTGCCGACCCAGAGGTTGCCGGAGGCGTCCTCGATCACGTCGTAGCACTCGGCCTCGAGGCCGGCGAGGTCGCCCTCGTCGCGCCAGGTGCCGTCGGCGGCGAAGACGCCGGTGCCGATGCCGCGGGCGTGGGCGAAGAAGACGCGGCGCGGGTTGGACGGGGAGGCGGAGAGGCCGATGAGGCCATCGGGCTTGGCGGTGAGCAGTTCGAGGCCGTTGGCGCCGAGGCGTTGGAGGCCGCGGCCGCCGGCGAGCAGGAGGCCGCCGGGGGTGCTGAGGAGCGACGAGAGTTTCGTCTGCACGTCGACGCGTTCGTCGCGGGTGAAGCGGGCCGGGATGCGGGCGTCGGGGGACGGCACGAGGCGGTAGAGGCCGTCGTTGGAAAGGTAATACAGCGTGCCCTCGTGGCGTTCGAGGTCGGTGGCGCGGGCGTCGCTGATGCCGCCGGTCTGGTGGTCGAACACGGTGGCGGCGGAGCGCCAGAGGACGCGGGCGGGGCCGTTGTTGGTGCCGACCCAGAGGCCGCCTTCGCGGTCCTCGAGGAGGGAGAATGCGGAGGCGTGGGGCAGGCCGGAGTCGCGCGTGAGGTGGCGGAGCAGGCGGCCGGCGGCATCGAGGATGACGACGCCCTCCGTGGCGGTGCCGAGGGCGAGGGCGCCGTCGGCGAGGCGGGTGGCGACGAGGAGGCTGGTGCGCCGGAGGAGGGCATCGGCCTCGGTGGGAAACGGGGTGAGGGGCGCGCCGGGGGCGGCGGGGTCGAGATGGAAAAGGCCGCGCTCGCCGAGGGCGACGAGGAGGCGGCCGGCGGCGGCGGGCACGACGGCGGCGCCGGCGCGGCCGGCGAGTTCGGGGGCGGCGGAGAGGCGCGTGAGCGTGTCGTTGGCAAACTGATACAGGCCGTCGCCCTCGCGGTGGAGCAGCAGCCGGTCGTGGACGACGAAGAGGCGGTGGCGGGCGTCGCCGGCGAGGGGCCAGACGCGGAAGGAGCGGTCGCGTTCGCGGAAGCGGAGGAGGCTGCGGTCGGTGGCGAACCAGAGGTCGTCGCGCCAGAGGCGGATATCGCGGACGAAGCCGAAGGGCTTGGCGTCGGCGGGGAGCAGATCGAGGAGCGAGGTATAGCGGGGCTCGCCGGAATCGGGGCGGGCGAGCACGCCGAGTTGTTCCTCATCGCCGAGGTAGAGGTCGCCGCCGGGGCCGCGGGCGAGGGCGCGGGTGAACGGCAGCGGGACGCGGAGCACGCGCCAGGTGCGGCCGTCGTATTCCAGCACCGCGAGCTGGTTGCCGAAATACAGCAGGCCCTCGGGGCTCTGGAACGGGGCGAAGAATTGGGCGTGGGCCTTGTGTTCGGAGCGGGTGAACGTGCGGACGAGCGGTCGGCCGAGCTCGGAGGCGGCGGCGGTGGCAGCGAACGCGCCGGCGAGAAAGGCGACGGCGGCAACGAGGGGAATGGCGGACGCGGCGGATCGGGCGAAGCGGCGGAGAGCCATGCGAGAAGTGCGGGAGAAGCGGGAGGACGCGCGGAAACGCGGAGGAACGCGGACGGAGCAGACGAGGGGGAGGGAGCGGACGAGGCGGACGGAGCGGAGAGTTGACCGCTGATGGATTTCGGCAATGGCCGAAATCTTGGGCGTGAAGCTGCGGCGGAATGGCCGCAGCAGGTGGAGAGGCGCCGCAATGGCGGCGAGGAGGCGGGCGCGAAGAAGGGAGCGGGATGGAGGGCGGGACGCTCAGGCGGCGTCGGGCGCGGTTCGAGGCGGGAAAAGAGTAACGCCCGCCGCGGGGAACGCGGCGGGCGGGAGGTGAAGCGGAGAAAGGAGGACGAAGGAAGGCGGCGGAGGGAGGGGAGGCTCAGGGCAGTTCGTAGACCTCGACGAGGGCGACGCCGGTGGTGTTGTTCACGCCGGAGACCTGGGCGCTGTAGGTGCCGGGCTGGAGGGAGAGGACGAGGACGGCGTCGCGGGAACCGGCCTGGAGGTTGAAGGCGCCGACGGGGGCGAAGGTGGCGGCGTCGGCGGCGGCCCAGTTGTCGTTGTCGGCGATCTGGGTCTGGCCGCGGAAGATCTGGAGGCGGGGATCGGCGAGGGTGCCGCCGACGCCGAAGGCGCCGAGGGTGGGGCCGACGGCGCGGATGAGGACGCGGAGCGCGGTGGAGCCGCCGATGGAGAAGCCGGCGATGAGGACGTTGTCGCCGGTGCCGACCTGGGTGCGGGCGGAGACGTTGACGAGGCGCGGCGTGGCGGCGGAGAAGGCGTCGGAGGGAGTGGCGTCGTAGATCTCGGCGAGGGCGATGCCGGTGGCGTTGTTCTTGCCGGTGATCTGGATGGAATAGGAGCCGGAGGCGAGGGCGGGGTCGTAGATGGCGGCGTCGCGGACGGGGTTGCCGGAGAGGGCGAAGGCGCCGACGGAGGCGAAGTTGAAGGAGCCGGTCCAGTCGTCGTTCTGGGCGACCTGGGTCTGGCCGCGGAAGACGGTGAGGACGGAGTCGGCGAGGGTGCCGCCGACGCCGAAGGCGCCGAGGGTGGGGCCGACGCCGCGGAGGAGGATGGGCTTGGCGCCGGCGGTATTGGCGCCGCCGATACCGAGGCCGACGATGAGGGTATCGTCGCCGGTGCCGGCGGCGGTGCGGATGGACATGTTGACGAGGCGGCCGGAGTTGGAGGCGGCGACGATCGTCAGGGCCACGGGCGTGCTGGTGGCGGTGCCGAGGGCGTTGGTGATGCGGACGGCGTAGTTGCCGGCGGAGGCGGCGGTGACGGCGGCGATGGTGTAGGTGGCGGCGGTGGCGCCGGGGATGACGGCGTTGTCCTTGAGCCACTGATACGTGTTGCCGGTGCCGGTGGCGGCGACGGAGAAGGTGGCGGGGCGGCCGAGCACCGCGGCCGTGGCGAGCGGGGCGGTGGTGATGGTGGGCGGGACGGGAGTGGAGGGGGCGTCGGCTTCGGCAAGGGTGAAGATGACCGGAGTAGGATTCGCGAGCTGGGCGATTGACGGCGTGATGGAGCCGGCGGTGACGTAGCGGCCGGCGCCGAACGCGAAGTCGTAGGTGGCGGTAAAGATCGAGGTCACGGCGGGGTAGGCGCCGAAGTTGGTCCAGGTGCGGCCGTCGAGAGAGGCTTGGAACGGCACGCCGACGAAGCCCGGGGAGAGGAACCGGCCGTTGACGAAGCGGATGGTGCCGGTGCCGCCGGGGGTGGTGTTGGTGCGGGTGACGGGGATGAAGGTGGTGCCGTTGTCGTTGGAGACGGCGTTATTGAGTTGGGAGTAGAAGAACCAGACGCCGTTGCCGTATTCGACGCGGTAGCCGCCGGGGGCGCCGGCGAGGCCGGAGACGGAGGTGAAGTTCTGGCCGTCGGTGGAGGTTGCGACGGTGCCGCCGCCGTTGGTGGTGATGAACCAGCGGCCGTTGCCGAAGGCGACGTCCTGGTAACTGAAGATGCCGGTCACGTTGGACGTGAGCGGCGTCCAGTTGGAGAGGTCGGTGGAGCCGAAGAGGAAGCCGTTGCCGCCGACAATGATGTAGCGGCCGTTGCCGAATTCGATCTCGGCGTGGAGGAATGCAACGTTGGCGGCGACCTCGTTGGGCGTCCATGTGCGTCCGTCGGTGCTGGTATAGTAGGAGCCCGTGCGGACGGTATTGGCGCCGGTGCCGCGGGTGCCATAGGCGGCGACGATGAAGCGGCCGTTGAGAAAGCGAACTCGGTTAAAGCCGTCGGCGGCGAACGGTGGAGTGATGGACGAGGACGTCCAGGTGGTGCCGTCGGTGCTGAAAGCGACGGGCACGCTGCCGGAGACGAGGTTGGTGCCGGTGACGACGATGACGCCGTTGCCGGCGGCGACGCCGGAGAAGGCCGAGGCGGCCGGCAGGTTGTGGGCGACGTTGGTCCACGTGGGCTGGGACTGGGCGAGAGCGAGTGGGGCGAGGCAGAGGGAAAGGAAGGCGGTTGCGCACTTCAGCCGGAGTCGAAGGTTCGCAGCCACGACGGAGGGAAACGCAGGTGGGTGAGTAATCATACTCACCAAAACTACCGTGGGTCCGCCCGGCGCTGAATACGCATAGGTGCGAAGATGGGCGCGGCGGCCGGCTGGCGCGGGGAGAGAGCCGTGGCCGGAGCGCGGTGAGGGCACCCCGGCCGCGGGTGGGGCGTCAGAGAGGGCGGGCGAGCCAGGCGGCGAGGTCGCCGTCGGAATGGAGCGGGGTGGCGGCGCGGTATTCGGGGGCGAGCAGATCCGCGTAGGAGGTATCCAGAAAGCGGCGACAGTGGAGGATCACGCGGGCGCGGTGGCCGGGCGCGCGGACGAGGCGGCCGAGGGCCTGGTTTACCTTGGTCATGCCGGGGATCTGGTAGACGCGGCGGAACGCGGCGTCCCGGGAAACCGAGGGTTGTGACGTGAGCGTGGCGAGGCGGGCTTTCTGGACGGCGTTGACCTCGGGGAGGGCGGGGCCGACGACGAGGGCGTGGGCGATACGGCCGCCGAGGACATCGATGGATTCGGCGAAGCTGGAGCCGAGGACGAGGAAGAGGGCGTCGGCGAGGAGCAGGGATTCCTCGACCCAGGCGGATTGCGCGGCGAGGTCGCGGGCGCGGGGTTGCAGGGCGACGCGGAGGCGGGGTTGGGTGGCGGAGAGTTCGCGGGCGATGACCTCGGCGTAGGCGTAGCTGGGGAAGAACACGGCGACGGCAGCGGTGGCGGAGGAGTTGAGAGTTGTGAGTTGGGAGTTGAGCGCCGAATGCGCGGCGGCGGAGAGGGCGGCGATGGTGGCGGCGGTGGTGGCGTAGTGCTGCGCGCGATGCTGGAAGGAGGTGTCGACGCGGGCGTCGAGCGCGACGTCGTAGGTGGCGTCGCGCCACGGGGCATGGGCGCGGAGGTGGGTGGGGGCGGCGGCATCGCGGGCTTCCTCGACGCGGAGCAGTTCGGCGGCGCTGGTGAGTTGGCGGTAGAGTTTGGCGGTGTCGCGTTTGTTGAGGGTGCCGAGGCGGGCGGGGGGCGGTGGGGATTTGAGATTTGAGATTTGAGATTCGAAAGGGGTGAGGCCGCAGGCGGCGCTGAAGCCGTCGATGGGCGTGAGGGTGGCGCTGGCGAGGACGACGCCGCCGAACTCGCGGAGGGTGGCGCCGATCGCGGGGGCGGCGTCGAGGCAGGTGAGGAGCAGTTCGCGATCGCGCGGGCACCACCAGAGGCGGGGAAGTGGCGCGGGAGTGGGGGAGGACGCGGAGTCGGAGGGTTCGTCGAGCAGGGAGGTCACCGACCAGAGAGTGTCGCTGGCGTGCGGGCCGAGGGCGGCGTAGTCGAGGTGGGCGGCGGAGAGGTGTTTCGCGATTTCGGCGAGGAGGTGGCGGGCATCGTCCTCGTCGGCGAGGGGCAGGGCGTCGCAGGCGCGCAACTGGTGGAGGAAGTGGCACCAGTGGTCCCACGCGGTGACGAGGGCGGTGGGAGCGTGGATGCGGTGGAGGTCGTCGCGGGCGGCGAAGGCGGCGGTGGCGGTGACGGCGTGCGAGTGGGCGTCGGCGACGCGGGTGGGGAGGTTGTGCGCTTCGTCGACGAGGAGGAGGGTGCGGGCGGGGAGGAAACCGGGCTGGTCGTAGAAGAGGCCGCGGTTGCGCGGGGCGAAGACGTAGTTGTAGTCGCCGACCCAGACGTCGTTGAAGGCGAGGGCGGCGCGGGTGATCTCGTAGGGGCAGATGCGGGCATCGCGGCCGGCCGCGCGGAGGGTGTCGAGGTCGCGCGCGTGGTGTTCGTCGAGGTAGAAGCGGGCGAGGCCGCTCCGGGACCAGCGGGCGGGGGCGTCGGCGAGATAGAGGCAGTTGTCGCGGACGCAGTGGAAGGTGGGGTTGACGCAGTGTTCGGCCTTGTTGCGGACGTGCCAGACGGCAACTGCCTGGGGAGGAGTTGAAAGTTGAGGGTTGAAAATTGAAGGAGCGGAGGCGGTGAGGGGGGGCGGTCCTGCAACTTTCAACGTCTGACTTTCAACGCGCGGCGCGGGCGGCGGGGCCGCCATTGCGGCGAGGGTGCGGATGACCTGGAGTTGGCCGGTGGATTTGCTGGTGAGGTAGAGGGCGCGGTCGAAGTGGCCGGAGCGGAGCTGGCCGAGGGCGAATTCGAGGAGGACGCCGGTTTTGCCGAAGCCGGTGGGGGCTTCGAAGAGGACGAGCGGGTGGCGCGCGAAGAGCGTGGTGAGCTCGGCCTGGGTCGTTTCCTGGCCGCGGCGGGGTGTGGCGAAGGCGGGGCGGAAGCGGAGGCCGCGGAGGCGCTCGCGGGCGCGGAGGCGGAGGTCGAGAAAATCGGCGACGCGGTCGAGCTGGGCGCGGAAGAGAAACTCGTCGGCGGAGGTGAGCGCGACGGTTTGCAGGACGCCGGCGGAGACTTCGACGAAGACGAGCTGGGCGACGTGGGGGGCGCGGGGAGATCCGAGATCTGGGATTTGAGATTTGAGATCTGAAGTCGGACTGAGATCCGAGATCCGGGGGGCGAGCGTGGCGAGGCCGAGGCGGGTCAGCGCGGCGTAGGTGGCGAGCTGGATGAAGTAGTCGGGGTGGTCGCGGCGGAGCTCGGCTTCGTCGGCCGGGAGCGGGTGGGTGACGGACTTGATTTCGCGGAGGACAGTGCGGTCGGGGAGGTGGAGGACCTGGTCGATGCGGCCGGAGAAGGCGAACGTCCAACCGCGGTGCGCGATGCGGCC
>JACCDO011143464.1_pt1 | contig 18828 bp, 11 predicted proteins | sample 7446101 | NCBI WGS metagenome assembly JACCDO01 (sample SAMN15323440, study PRJNA562643) | freshwater metagenome | isolation source: river surface water | place: USA:Blue River Watershed | collected 2017-08-16 | reverse complement strand
CTGGCGTTAGGTGCTTCCATCTCAGGGAAAATTGTATTCGGTCCTAACAAAGGGCAGTATGTTCGCAAGATTGGTAACGGCTTTGGCTATAAGTGTGAAATACCGCTGGCAAAGGGCAAACGCTGCTATGCAGTTAACGGGTTTAGCCTGCATCCAAATACCACCATAAATACCAACGCTAGAGACAAGCTCTATAAGCTTATCGAATACATGGCACGTCGCCCCAGTTCAAAGGAAAGTCTTGAAGGTCCTTAAATCATCGATAACGGTGACACTAAGCTAGCCTTAAAGACTGCCCCCAGAATCATTTTTTTATGGGACGATCCACCCTTCTCTTCACTCCATCAGAATTTATAGAGAAAATAGTAGCACTTATCCCACTGCCTAATACTTACCTTGTTTCTTGGCGAGGAGTCTTTGCTCCAAATTCACCTTATAAAAATGATGTTAGGCTAAAGCCTATGGCAAAGAAGGGTTTTGACTTTGAAGGTAAGGATGAATTCCATCCCAAGTAAAATAACTACGGGTGGTCTAACATGCTGGTAAAGACATTCAAGATTGATGTCACGAAGTGCCAAGCCTGTCAGGGTGATTTAAGAAAGATAGGGGCGGTGGTTGATGGGGGAGAGGTGCAGCGTTACTTAAAGCACGTGGGCTTAGACCATGCTGCACCACCTAGAGGCCCCCTCCGAGGTTTATACGGTGGCGCTCTTTGCATGACGCCTGCTCCTTCCACGCGCTTTTGGGCGCACTAAACTTTTTACATACTATACGTAATGCTACCGGTTAGTTGCAATTATCCCGGATAGTGGCTACTCAGACTAAATTGGGGCGTGGGCTTGCGAAGATGGCGTAATATAACTACAATTGCAAAATCAAATATCTGATATTTTTTTCGTGAAGGTAGGGGGGGATATTTTATGATATCTAGGGAGGTTCTATTAAAAATAGTCCGCTTATTGCCTATGATGACAGGGGTCATAGGTCTGTCTGTGGCGGGGTGTTTGCCGTCTAAAGGTGGAGATGAGCGCGTAAAGCAACATGGAGATGAAAAGCAGGCTACATCCGGCATTAATTTGGATACCGCAAATTTTATAGGTCTGCCAGAGGGTAAGTGGTCTAAGGCTATTTCAGACTTAAACCAGTCACAATGCTTGGATCCAACTTTAAATGCAAAGCCTAGTGTGGTTTTATCTGCCAATAATACCGGGGTAACAGTCGACGCTAAATCTCTGCGCTTCAGATGTGATCAAAAAGTCACGTATTCTGCAAGAGTTGATGATGGGTCCGTTCACGTTGTATTCCACCCCCAGGAGATGAATCCCAGGGAGGTTTCAAGATGCGACTGCTCTTATAACTTTTCCACTAATGTTCCCCTTGTAACTGGCAGAAAGTATTTGGTTAGCGTGTACAGGCAGGGCGATAACTATGGTGGTGCATCTAAACCAGAACTTATTTCAAGCGGGAACATCAGTGTTGGAGGTTCAAGCAATCAAGGTGGCTCTGAGGTCGGCATAGGTCAGGGTGGTGCACCGAATACTGAGGAATCAACTGAACTTGCTGTGAAACAGTCCGCATGTCAAATGGATAAGGTGGGCAGTTCTCCAGTTGTTACGGTTCAAAGTCCCAGTTCTCAGACTATTTCTATTGATGTTAAAAATTTAAGTTTCAGGTGCGACCAAGCAGTCCTCGCCACATTAACTAATAGTGCGGAAGCGAGTGTCGTTACATTTCACCCAAAAGAGATGAATCCTAAAACCGTGGCAAAATGCGATTGTCCCTACGATCTATCTACTACCTTTCCTGCTAGTGCTGGTAGTAAGGTCTTAGTTAAAATATTCAGGCAAGCAGATAATAACCCATCTCCTTCATCCCCCGTAAGCATAGCTGTAAAAGAAGTCATAGTTAAGTGAACTTAGATATTATCTTCAAATAGTATTTATGGAGTACCTAAATGAGATTGTCACATTGGAAGTTTATTGTAATTGGTACATCAATGACTTTAAGCTGCAAAACAGCGTCATTAAAACAAAATAATAGGGCAGATAATTTAGATAAAGAAAAAATTAATCAAAGTTCGAATCCCGTTACGATTTCAGTCGATGATGTACAGATCGTCGATACTTTTGCTCCTGAGTTAGATAATCTTCCTGCTCTAGAGGATCCATCTTTTATCGCTCCTACTGATCCTAAGGATGAAGAAGGCGGATTCAACTTAGCTGATACGAGTGAGCCACAGGAAAAAGCAACCACCACAATCTATGTTGCAGGAACATCAGTGGGTGACCATTCAGCCTGCGGAGCATCAAGCATTCCCAATACTTACAAAGATGTAAATGATTTCTTGAACAAGAAGCCTACTGCAGCGGGTTTAACTTCTAATTATTGGTACAATAATAGAAGTGTAAATTCTAGATTGTTTGCCTCTGCATCAGATAATGTCGCGGATTCTTACACAAAATCTCGGCGCAGGGGAGTTGATGCTTCTACTATTCACTATCATTCAAGTCATGGTTACCAGAATGACTCATCGAGAGTTTTTACTACTTGGATGGGGTCCAATAGTCCAAGTTGCACCATTAGTTCCAATCAAATGAGCATTGGAAATTCCTCTGGTGGCAATTTAAGATATCTTTTTCTTTCAACCTGCTTTAGCTTGAAGCTTGGAAATGGAAGCGGAGCATCCATAACCTCAGCAAACAAGGAAATTGTCAAAACCTGGGCGACAGCTAATGCTGGAACTAGATGTGTTTTCGGCTTTTCGACGGTCTCATTGGATGTTTCTTATGGAGCGCCGTTTTGGACGGAGTGGAACAAAGCTGGTATGTCTAACTCAATGGCCTGGCTGAATGCTGTTGCTAAAGCAAGTCCTGGTAAGGTGGGGGTCGTGACTTGCGCTGGTCCAAATAGTACTGAGGCAACTAACCGACTGAATGAACAGTATTTTTATACTGGTTGGGTAAATGACGCCTATTACTCTTGGCGTTATAATAGTTACACAAGATCAGCAACGCCGCCGCCGAGCTCTAGTTTCGCATTAACAAAAGCTGCTGATGGCCCGATTCCAACGACTATTAAAATAGGTTCAGACAGTAATCTTCAACTAACTTCAACAACGGGATCAGCAGGTGCTAAAACAGGAATGCCATTGTCTAGTGAGCCGCAAGGTAAAGATTTAGCTAAGTCACCAGACACGATTTCGATTTCTGATGACGCAGCAATCGCTTTAGCAACACAGAAACAAAGATCAGTTGATCCACAGGGAACGTTTGTTGTCGCAGATGTTATGTCCATAAAAGAAGGAAATTCTCAAGATAGAGCAGAGAGAGTTGTGAGCAAAGTAGTTTCACTACGCAGGAGCGTTAATGGTGCACCGATATTAGACTCAAATTTGACGAAGTATGTTTCGTTCGGTGGAAACGGGCAGATCTCTGAAGAAACCGGTAGATTACCAACGGTTGTAGTGCAAGGTAATAAGACTGTAGATTTCTCGGCAGACACGACTAAATTAAAGGATCGAGCGAAAGTGGCGATTTTGGCGAAAGCCAAAGAAAAAATTAAATCAATGGGACTTGACCCCGCTCAAGTAATACTATCGATTTCATCCCTGGAAATGGGTTATCGCGCGGCAGATGCGAATTCAAATGGAGAGATACCACTTGGATTTCATGCAACCATTGAGCCTACCACCAAGGAGAATAATGCCTTGAAAGCCTTTGGAGTCTCCGTATTCTTGCAGTAGCTGTGAGGCTATTTATCGCAACTTTGATGGAGATTTCGCCTAAATTAGTGTCTTAAAGTTATGTAGGGATACCTTACTGAATGATCTAAGATTTCATTAAGGTATCCCTTTTGCTTTCTGGTTGAGATTATATTAAAACACATGGCTGTGCTCAACTTAAACCGAGCTTAGTTTTTTGGCAAAGATGTTGCGCTGGGTTAAAATGCAATTAGTGAATTTAATAAATATTCTGTTAAATTTTTAAAATTCGGCCATCTGAAAACTAAGAAGGAAAGTTACATTATGAGTAAGTTAAAAAACTTTAAGTCCTCAAACTTTAGAGAGATAATTTTTCTTTTTAGTGTAGTTTGCGCCATGTTTTCATGCGACAGAGGAGGAAATAGTGGAGGGCAGGATCAGGGGGATTCCTCATCTTCGGGAGAGAAAAATCAGCTCGCCGTCGTTCAATCGGATTGTATTCAGGATGAGCAACCGCTGATGTCACTGGCTTCTGCAAGCGGAGGTTGTAGTTATGATTTAACAACGCGGATCAAGTTTAGGTGTGAACAAGCTGTTATAGGCGATTTTAAGGTCGATGGTAACACCGTAACGGTCACATTTCATCCCCAAGATATGAACCCAGCAAGTGTAGCTAAGTGTATGTGCAACTATGATTTACAAACATCGCTTAATCTTGAAAATGCCGGAACTTATACATTAAAAATTCTTAGCCAACAGGATAATTACGGCGGAGTCACTCCTCCCGTATCAGTTAGCGAAAGCTCGATCGAATGCAAGTAGATTTGGGCGATGTCGCGGTAGCTTCGAATTTTAGTTGACGTCCTCCCCTCCCTATCTCTGACGAGGTTGAGGAAGGGGATTCCGCTCTGCGTAATGTCCCTAAATCTATCATACTGGCAAAGACATTCAAGATTGATGTCACGAAGTGCCAAGCCTGTCAGAGCGATTTAAGAAAGATCGGGGCGGTGGTTGGCTGTGGATATTGGATTAGAGGTTGACCCACCACCACAAGTTTATTAGTCAAAGGAGAACCTAAATTTAAGATTAACCTTGGTATCACCGTTACTGCCGGCAGCACCCTGGGTATCTGTCTGCACGTCCTCTTTATTTTTTTGTACTTCGCGGACTCCCGAGAAATAAATATTTTCATTAACATTATATTCTAATGAAAGTTCAGTAACGTCTTTATCAGTTCGTAAAACAAAGTCAGTATCTTCTCCTAGATTCAGTGGCAGATTTAATCTAGGCACCGGACTTCCATCCTCTGAGGGGTGGGTGTCAAGGTAAACATTGCGAACCACACTTTGGCCAGAAACGTCTAAAAGTTTTTCAACGGGTTCTTCAAATTGTCCAAGTAAAATGTTAGCGGCTTCACTCGCTGCAGCACTTTGGCTTTCCTCCCCAATGCTTCGAGATTCTTCCGGTAACTTTCCGCGAGAAAGTAATACCAAAATTTCCAATTTGCTAATGGGAGCCCCACTTTCCCTTGTAGGTGGGTCGACGGAGAATTCGACAGAAGGGTCTGATGCCCTGCCTGTTATTGCAATATAAACGCGGTACTGTTCAACATCACTGACAGCTAAAATATCTAGGCTTGGATCAGGTTTAACGGGGTCATCAAAAGTCACAATACCCCGAGTCACCTTAAAATCCCTTTTATAAATAAATTTTCCCTTATCAATTTCCACCTGCCCTAAAACGGATGGAGCGACGTCCGACCCCCGTACTCGTAAGTTAGTTGATAATACGGTTTGAAGATTCCGATTATGGATATTTATACTTTCATTGGCAGTTACATTTAAGTCGAATAGAATGATAGGTGTTTCCGTTACTAGCGACGTATTAATGCGGCGCTGCCTAAACACACTTAAAATTTCATCCCGAATATCAACCTCTCTTGTTGATCTAGCTTTTGTGATATTAAGATCACCGGCAATTTTATAGGGCAGGCGCTGCCCTGAAAGTGAGACATTACCACTAATCTGGGACTCAAAGCTTTTTAAGAAGGAAACAGGATAAATAATCGTTGCATCATTAATCACAAAATCAACCCTGCTTTCTCCCACAGCGTCATCAGTAAGGTTTAACGCTCCGGTCGCATGAATCGTACCAGCTCCTTTGTCTGCACTTAGTTTGTCGACTACAAGTTTACCGTTTGCGTAATTTAAATGAAGATGGACATTTTTAAAGGCCGGTCTAATATCGGCGATGCCAAGGGATAAGGGTTGCCAATTGCCGATCGCATCAGTACCAGGTTTAACGTCTGTAATATCTACTACCGGATTAGGGTCACTAGCCCCACCCATCAGATCAGTTACAACCTTGATTTTTCCTTCAGCACTATCGACATCTGGCAGGAAGAGTTTTGCCATCCCTAAATCAACAATGCTTTCAATGCGGATTCCTAGTCGTTCTGGAGGATGACTATTAATTAACGATGCTTTAACCAGCGCGTTTCGGCCATCAAGGACCAAGGCGTCTTTGCCTGCAAAATGCCAGCCCTTGTGGTCCATAAGCAAGGTAATCGGACTCTGCTGAGAAATTTGAATAATTCGGGCTTGCGACGCAATATCTTGCGTAAACTTGCCTCTTAGGTCCTGAATATTTAATTCACCTTGGGATCTCCACCAATCTTCAAATTTGCCTTTAAGGTGCCAATTCCCAGTAAAGTAAATATAGTTGCGTGGGTCTTGATAGACATAAGAGGTTGCTAAAGCCCTTAAATCAAATCTTTTAAAATTCAAATACCATTCATAGGGAATTCCTGGTTTCTCAATATCGAAGGTGAGTCGTCCATCGAGAGCACCACCGCCTTGATCTAAATTTAAATCAAATGCACCGTTACTCACAAAGCCCTTAGCACTGACGTCCGCAATTCCACTGCCAAATAAACTTACTTTTTTAATACCAGCATCCAAAGTTCCTTGAAGTCTATTTCCTTCAAGTGAGAATTTACCTTTTCCGCGGATCTGACCTTTAAGGTCAATTTCGCGGAACAGATCACCGATAAAGGGTAGTCCACCAAGGTGATCATCAATTTCGGGAGCAGCATTCGATACCGGTAATGGCCCTTTAGGATCAAACGTGTTGAAATGGATAGTTAATTTATCCCTAGGTGAAATGCCTAACTTGGTTCTTAGATCTCCGTGAGGTGACGGTAAAAACGGAGCCATTCTTTTATGGTTTACCTGAATTTTTGTGCTTAATGAGTTAAGTGATGCGATTAAGTTAGAGGTGGACCATCCCGCTTTAGTGCCCTCTAATTGGCCTGAGACGGTTGAGAAAAGTTTCTGATCTCCTAGTTTTGCATTCGCTAACGTAAAATCAACGGACCCTTCTCCCATGAGCGGCTCAATAAGACCTGAATCTAATGATCCAACAAATTTTGGAATTTCCATGCTAAAGCTTGGAGTGACCCCTATTCCAGCCATGAAGGGCTCAACCGTAGATTTAGTGATGCGCTCAGCCTTAATTTGGGTACTTAACCTATAGGGTTCCCTATTAAAGTCCATCGTCCCTCTAGGACTATAAATATGCCCTCCATCGGTAAATTCAAGCGCCCCTCCCGTCCAGTGTACCTTAGTCCCATCGACTTCGACTGATGCCTTTGCTTTATTAAACGGAGCGTTGGCTAGTTCGCCCGATGAAGCTTCAAATTGAGCTTTTATTTTAACCCTATCGAGAGGTCCTTGAATATCAGTCCTAACATTCGCTAAACCAGATAAGGGTATAGTAGCGAAGTACTCCGCAAGGCCTAGATCTAATTTAGGAGTAACGATATTCAGACCAATGCGTCCAGGGTTAGAAATAATGACTTGACCTCCAAAGGTAAAACTAGAGGCGTGTTTACTCGCTAATGGCGGGCTAATCGCATCAGGCGAAACCCTATTGCCAACCATACTGTTTTCGGGGGTAAAGCAGTTGCCGCGAGTACCGTTAAAGTCGATTTGAGTGTCAGTAATCAACATCCTTAAGTCCGCCCGGCAAGCGGGAGGCATAGGAAACCTAGAGTGATCATACGGAGTTTCAGGCAGCTCAATTTGGTAGGCTTCGACAGTCCCCTGAGCAGCTAGGCTCAAAGGCATTCCAGTCCCTTTTATTTGTAGGTTCGGGCTATTAAGGATCGCATCAACCATCGTAAAATCGACCATGACAGAGTCTAGGAGATCAATTAAATGTAGCTTGGTAGGTTCCGCTACAAAATTAATATCAACTTGATCATTAAATTTAATAACACCCTTGCCTTTTCCTACCAGCTCTTTGTCAACGATGACATCGACACGATGGAGTTTAAGTTCGTTTAAATCAACTTCATATTCAGCTTTACTATTAAAAAGCCTAAACCCTGAAATTCGAGCATCATGCAGCTCCCCTTTTCCCTGGCAATGGAAGGAGAAGGATTCATTTTCGCTGATGGGGATCCCAAGTTGGAGTGTAGTCGGTCCTTCAGCCATTCCAAACGTATCAGGAATATCAAGGAACCCGCCAAGGAGCGCAAAATCTAATTTTGCATCTCCTGCAAGGCTTAGATTAATTTTATCAAGTACATTAACTTTCTGGGGAGTTTTACGGGTTACAAAGTTAGCATTGACCGGACCTTCATAGTGAATTCTTTCACCATGAACTGCAAATTTTTTTGTGGATAATAAATGATCCTCCATTTCTAATTCTGTAGAAATAGATGTTTCTTCTAAGAGTGAGACGCCACCGAGCGCCGCATTAACGGATTTTATAGCAAGGCTTAAGGAAAAATCCTGCCAAGATGAATACGTGAATTCCCCCGACATTCCTACGACCGACGTTGCGAACGTTTTTCTAATTTCTGGTATTTTAAATAACTCTGTTTCAAAATAGAAATTCGCATCTTTTAAAACAATTTGTTCGATCGGTAAGTCAAAGGGTAATGGCCAAATTAAAGGTTTACTTGCCGTTTCTTTTTTCTGATTCCCACTTTTTAGAAAACCAGGAAAGTTCCACGGAGGTGGCCAGACAATGCTTGGATCAATTAATTCAAGTAATCCTAGTTTAGGATCTCCCATCACCAATGACCAAATTGATACTCTTGCCTTAACTCTCGAAGCTCTTATAAGAGGAGCATGAGGGTGATTATCAGGTGTTACTTCAATGCCGTAGAGTTCGATCCCGGGGGGGAACGCTCTGACCTTGATGTCCTTAAAGTTAAAGTTAATATGGGTATGTTGTTCAATTTGTGAATTTAAGAAATTTCGAATGGCAGAGTGAGCATAGGGGTTATCAATTAACAAATTAATCACAAAACCCGTAACTAGACAGATAGTGATAAATACTAAAAATTTTCTTATTTTTTCAGACATGTTCTTATTCAAGTTGATAACAGGTTTTATTCTTTATCGGATTGTCCCGGTCTTTGGAAGAGGGAAGACAGTTTAACCGTCTTACTTGTTGAGGGCTGAGGATCTATATTTTTTTCTGGTGTTGCTTTGGGGGGAGCCTTTTTTGAAGAAATTACGAGACTTGGTTTTTTTTCTTGGCTTTGGGCAGCTTGCATAAGAATCTTCTCAGCTTCTTGGTTTATAACGGCAGGAATGCCACCTGCTTTTAAGGTAATCTCTGCTACCAGAGCTTGGGTAAATTCAAAATTGAGATTTGCTGCCTTCCCGCGCGCATTAAGATAGGTGAGAGCTTCGTCCTCAGTCCAGGGCTCAAGGCTTACTTGTAATCCAACTCTAGTTTTTAGCTCCGGGGTACTCTCAACTAATGAGTCTAAAGAAGAACGCCCAGCTAAGATAAACGTGAGGTGTGACCCCGCGAGATCTGCGATTGATAAAAGGGAGATGATTTCTGAGCAGGCCTCGGTGGTTTGTATTAAATGTGCGCTATCAATCATAATAACTAGTTTGCGTTTTTCTTCGCGGAGGTCAAACAGTCTTTTCACGATTTCTGTTAATGAATGCGTATGCACCCCCAAAAACTTACCAACTTGCGGTATTAACCAACCTGGACTTTGTTCGGGCAGAGCAACAGTTCCCAAAATAACATCAGCCTGTTTGACAGGAATGGCATCATAGAGCCATTTTAGAAGTGTGGTTTTGCCGCTTCCGGATGCTCCCACGACGGTAATAAGTGGAATCGAAGTTAGACAAAGATTTTTAATTTCAGAAAAAGTTTTATTTAATCTATCGGGAAGGTAGAGTTCACCGGGTTGTCGGGGAGATAGATAAACTGGCTCCTCAATCTGCCAAAATTTTAAATAATCAGTCATAAGGTTTTAGCTCGCTGCAGCTTGGTTATTAAAATCAACAGCTAACCACGCGGTCTCGATCTTTTTAAATAATGTTCGATTTTGACTTAAAATTCTTTCTGCCTCAGCATTCATACCTTCTGCTAAGAGGAGGCGGCAAAGGAAGTTTAAACTTTTTTCATCAGGGTTCCCTGCTTTATTATTGTAGGAGATTGCTTTAATCGCATTTTGAAGATTGCCGAGCAGGATATGAGTCATCATAAAGTCAGGTCCTAGCATATTGGATAATGGCTGAAGTGTGCTAGCGTTTGTTAATAACTTTAAGGCAAATTGCGGCATACTTGCTTGTAAATAAAAATCCACCAAGCTCAAAATATTTAAAAGATCCCGTGGTGATTTTTTAAATGCTTTAAGTAATAAGGTTTCTGCTTCTTTTACTTTTCCTGCTTTAACTAAGTGATGGGATAGCACATTCGTTGCATAGCGATAAGCATGAGGGTGTTCTTTAAGTTTTCCCAGGGTGCCAAGCGCTTCTGCAATATGTCCCTGAATTAATTGGTAGGTAGCGCGTCTGATTTGCAGAAACGGCTCTTTCTCCCATGTTTTGAGTAGTCCTGTAAATCCAGGAAAGAATTTTGATGGAGTTAGTGGCTTTTCCACTATGTGTGGGTTTCCTAGCGTTTGCATGAGTTTATGATCCGCACTGTGAGATTCTAACAGGAAGGTAAGGGTGGGGGTACAAAGTGTGATGGGGTTCGCTGTGAGTTGGCGCAGCGCGCGGCTTGATGGCTTCGCTAGGGAGTCATCAATGATAATGAGTGTTGCCTCACCGTTTGTAACTGACTCGATCGCTTTTTCAACGCTCGGAGTGGCTTCCGCTACCGTCCAACCATATGCTTTAATGAGTTCTTTCATGATCATCAGAAGGTTGGGAGCATCACTGATAACGACGGCGGCTTGTTTGAGCCAAGTTGAGGTCTTGGTTTGCTGTGCAAAGGGAAAATTCATAAAGATCCTGTTTGGGGGGGGGGCATGGCCTGGACTAAGGTGGGGCTGGCTTTATTTTACCATAGTTTTGGGACCATATTAAAGATTCCCCACACTTTTCGCAGCCTTGACACTTCATAGACACTGAGGTAAGCGTGTGCCAAACCGAATCTGGATTGGCAGAGAAAGGACGAATGTATGCTTAGAGTTTTACTAATAGGCAAAGGCGGCAGGGAACATGCTCTTGCCTACAAATTATCGCGCTCCCCTTTGCTCGAAAAACTCTACCTATGGCCGTTAGGTCCTGCACTCCAGGTCTATGGTGAAGCTCTTAAAGTTCCTGAAACTGCTAGCTTTGGGGAGGTCATCGCTGAGGCCAAGCGTCAGGGGATCCAGCTCGTCGTGTCAGGGCCGGAGGCTCCTCTCGCCCAAGGTTTAGCTAACGAGTTCCTCGCTCAGGGCATTCCCACCTTTGGTCCCGTGCGTGAGGCTGCATTACTCGAGTCATCAAAGGCTTTTGCTAAGGATGTTATGGCAAAAGCTGGTATTCCAACGGCAGCATACGCCGTCGTTAAAGGCCGTGCGGAGTGTGAAAAAAAGGCTTTTGAGATGCTTTCCCAAAAGGGGGGAGTTGTCTTAAAAGCTTCAGGTTTAGCCGCCGGTAAGGGTGTGTTTGTATGTACTAAAAAAGAAGACGTTTTAAACGGTCTTAAGTTTCTCTATGAGACCGATATGAGTCAAGCATCTGAAGAGGTCGTACTCGAGGAGATTCTATTCGGAAGGGAATGCTCCTATTTTACGTTTCTAGGTGGAGATAAAAAGCCCATCGGTTTAGGTTTTGCGGTCGACCACAAAAGACTTCAAGACGGCGATGAAGGTCCTAACACCGGTGGTATGGGATGCTACGCGCCAGTGCCTTGGCTACCGAAGGACGCAGAGGCTGAGGTTGTGGCAAAGGTGGTAGAGCCTCTGACCCGTGAGCTATCAAAGCGGGGTATTCCCTATACTGGCTTTTTATATGTGGGGCTCATGTGGTCTCCTGAAAAGGGCGCGCAAGTTGTGGAGTTCAATGTAAGATTAGGAGATCCAGAAGCACAGGTGCTATCTGTTTATGATGACAGGGATTGGCTGGCTGTGATGGCTCATCAGTCTGGAATCAAGGTAGACGAAGCGTCTCTAGCATTGGCGACGTCGTCCATTACTCACAAAGACCGTGCGGTGGTTGTTGTGATGGCTTCCGCAGGCTATCCGTATGGTAAAGATGATGTGTATCCCGATGTGATCCCTGAACGGTTTTTCAGGGGGGATAAGGCACGAGCCTTTGCCGCATCGGTAACACAGGGGGCTCAAGGCTTTCACCCAGGGAGTGGCCGGGTTTTGACGGTAGCTGCACGGGCTTCTACCTTTCGTTTAGCCCGTAAAGAAGCATACAGTCTAATAGCAGACATCGCTAAGGTTTGGCCTAAGGCACAGTGGCGTACAGATATAGGGCAGTCGGTTGAGGTCCATGATTTTAGTGATAGTAGCTTTCCTGAGTTGATACTAGCAAGCCAATCACCGAGGCGAGAGTCGCTTTTAAAGAATGCGGGGTTTACCTTTAGGATCGTGAAACCTGAGGTCGCTGAAGTCTTAAAGGACGGTGAGGACGCTGCGGCGTATGTGACAAGAAATGCAAGAGAAAAAGGCAGATGGGTGCTTCATGAGCTGACTAAGCAAGAAGGGGAGAAACGGCCAAAGATCGTTATTAGCGCCGATACTATCGTAGTTTTAGATGGTAAAATCCTTGAAAAACCAGTTGATCAAGCTCATGCTCGTGCCATGCTGGCATCGTTATCGGGGCGTGAGCATCAAGTGTTAACGGGGGTTTCAATCCTCGCTAGTTCTAACAAATGTATAGATTTTGTCATTAAGACGGGGGTTGAGTTTAAAACACTATCCCCAAACGAAATTGCCGCCTATATTCGTAGCGGTGAACCCATGGACAAGGCGGGGGCATACGGTGCACAAGGTATCGGAGCTTACCTAGTCAAAGCGATTAAAGGATCTTATACGAATGTTGTAGGTCTGCCGATTGCGGAGGTTGTGTCTTGTCTAAAAGAAGAGTTTAAGTATGACCTATGGGAGTAGGGCCTAGTGGCAGTAAAGACCAAGGATTATCATAAGGTGGAGCAGGAGGTTTTAAGCCTCCTGAAGGAGAGAATCGCAGTCTTAGATGGTGCTATGGGTACCATGGTGCAGCGATATAAGCTGACCGAAGAAGACTTTCGTGGCAGTAGGTTTACGGATCATGCCGTCGATTTAAAAGGAAATAATGACTTACTAGTCCTTACCCGTCCTGAAGTCATTCGTGAAATTCATATCCAGTACCTTGAAGCAGGTGCCGATATCATCGAAACGAATACCTTTAGCGCCACGAGAATCGCACAAGCAGACTATCACCTTGAGGATCTTGCTTACGAAATTAATGTGGCAGCTGCTCGGCTCGCCAAAGAAGCTGTGGAAGAGGTGTGCCGTCGTCATCCAGGGCGCAAAGCTTTCGTGGCAGGTGCGATCGGACCAACAAACCGTACCTGTTCAATGTCGCCCGATGTGAATAACCCGGCCTACCGTGCGGTTACTTTTGATCAATTAGTAGATAACTATTATGAGCAAGTCAAAGGGCTCGTCGAGGGGGGGGCTGACATCCTTCTTCCTGAAACCACGTTTGATACCTTAAACTTAAAAGCAGCGATTTTTGCGATCGAGCGTTTTTTTGATGATTCGGGTTTCAGGCTTCCCGTCATGCTATCAGTCACGATTACGGATGCTTCCGGTCGTACCTTATCAGGTCAGACAGTTGAAGCATTTTGGTATTCAGTGAAGCATGCGCGACCACTTTCTGTGGGAATAAACTGTGCTCTTGGCGCGAAAGAAATGCGTCCTTATATTGAAGAACTTTCTCGGTTAGCTCCCTGTTATATTTCTAGTTATCCGAATGCGGGGTTACCCAACCCATTAAGTGATACGGGGTATGACGAAAAGCCAAGGGACACTGCCGCACTGGTGCGGGAGTTTGCTGAGTCTGGGTTCGTAAATATTGTAGGTGGCTGCTGCGGCACAACTCCCGATCATATAAGAGCTATCGCCGAAGGAGTCAAAGGCGTTAAGCCTAGAGTACGCCCCCCATTATCAGGTGAGTCTACTTATTCGGGGTTAGAACCGTTAAAGCTCGCGCAAAAAGGCGCGCCTTTTTTAATGGTAGGAGAGCGTACCAACGTTACTGGATCACCTAAGTTTGCTCAGCTGATTAAGGCAGGGGACTTTGATACAGCCTTAAGCGTAGCGAGACAGCAGGTGGAAAACGGGGCAAATGTTATCGATATTAACTTCGATGAGGGGTTATTAGATAGCGAAGCATCGATGACCAAGTTTTTAAACCTCATTGCATCGGAGCCTGATATCGCTAAGGTTCCGATTATGATTGATAGCTCAAAATGGTCGGTTATTGAAGCCGGACTTAAATGCGCTCAAGGTAAATGCATTGTAAACTCAATAAGCTTGAAAGAAGGTGAAGAAAAATTCCTTGAGCAAGCTAAACTCGCGTTGCGCTATGGTGCGGCGGTTATCGTGATGGCTTTTGATGAAGAGGGACAAGCAGCCACTAAAGCAGACAAGATTAGGATTTGCCAGCGTGCGTTTCGTCTTTTAACTGAAGTGGTGAAGATGCCGCCCGAAGATATTATTTTTGATTGTAATATCTTAACCGTAGCAACAGGCATGGACGAGCATAATAACTACGCTGTTGATTTTATTGAGGCAGTGAGTGAGATAAAAAGGCTTTGTCCGGGAGCAAGAACCTCAGGAGGAGTGAGTAATATCTCATTTTCCTTTAGGGGGAATAATGTTGTTCGTGAAGCCATGCATTCTGCATTTTTATTCCATGCGATCCGAGCTGGATTAGACATGGGCATTGTGAATGCAGGGATGTTAGAGGTTTACGAAGAGATTCCCAAAGATCTTCTTGAGATGGTGGAAGATGTCTTACTTAATAGGCGGTCTGACGCGACAGAGCGTTTAATTGACTATGCCGAGCAAATTAAAGGCCAGGCAAAGAGTGGTAAGAGTAAAGAAGCGGAGACTTGGCGGTTAGGAACAGTCGAGGAACGGTTAGCCCATGCTCTTGTTAAGGGGATTACGGATTTTATCGATGAAGACACGGAAGAAGCACGAAAAAAACTCCCTAAGCCATTAGATGTGATTGAAGGTCCGTTAATGGACGGTATGAAAATTGTGGGCGAGCTTTTTGGTGCTGGCAAAATGTTTTTACCACAGGTGGTAAAAAGTGCGCGAGTCATGAAAAAAGCGGTGGCTTATTTGATGCCGTTCATGGAGGAAGAAAAACGTAAAAATGCCATGGGGGGGAGTTCATCTCAAGGGAAGTTTGTCATAGCTACAGTTAAGGGAGATGTTCACGATATTGGTAAAAATATCGTTTCAGTGGTTCTTGCATGTAATAACTACGAAGTCATTGATTTAGGCGTGATGGTTTCATGTGAAAAGATTCTTGAAAAGGCGAAAGAAGTTGGTGCTCATGCGATTGGTATGAGTGGACTTATTACGCCGTCGCTTGACGAAATGATTCATAATGCGAGAGAAATGCAGCGTCTTGGGTTCGAAATTCCTATTTTAATTGGGGGTGCAACCACAAGTAAGGCCCATACCGCGATTAAAATTGCTCCGCATTATGAGGGTGTTGTAACTCATGTTGCTGACGCTTCATTGGTCGTAAATGTATTGAATGATCTTCTACATCCGGTTCGGTCAGAAAGCACAAAAAACGCGCTTAAAATTGAACAAGCTGATATTAGAGTTCGCCACTTAGGGCAGGCAAAAGATCAAACGATGTTGTCGCTGAAAGAGGCGCAAAGCTTAAAATTTACTTGTGACTGGCAAAAAGCGGATATTATCCGGCCTGAGCACCTTGGTGTTAAGGTGTTTGAGTCTATACCTCTATCAAGCATTGTGCCCTATATAGATTGGTCTCCTTTCTTCTGGGCATGGGAAATGAAGGCGCTATACCCCGGTGTGTTAGAGCATAAAAAATGGGGGGCAGAGGCGAAAGCATTATTTAAAGATGCGCAGGCGATGATTAAAACCATCATTAACGGTAAGAAGTTCAGAGCGCGGGCGGTCTTAGGTTTTTGGCCAGCTCATAGTGAGGGTGATGACGTTACAATTTATGCCTCTGAAACGGATTTAACACCGATTCATCGTTTTCATTTCTTAAGGCAGCAACGTCGCAAAGACGATGATCCGCGGTGTTTCTCCCTGGCTGATTTTATCGCACCAAAATCGAGTGGTAGGTTGGATTATTTTGGTGGTTTTGCGGTGACAGCAGGTGAAGAGGTAGAAGCATTTGCTGATGAGTTTCAGGCTAGGGGGGATGATTACTCGAGTATTCTTGTGAAAGCGATTGGCGACCGATTTGCCGAAGCTCTAGCCGAGATGATGCACAAAAAAGCAAGGGAAAATTGGCGGTACGGGAGACACGAGAACCTTGCTCCAGAGGATTTAGTTAAAGAAAAATATCGTGGCATACGTCCTGCTCCCGGTTACCCTGCGTGTCCTGATCATTCAGAAAAAGAGATTCTTTGGCGAGCTCTTGGGGTAGAAAAAGCGTGCGGTATTAAACTAACGGAAAGCATGGCGATGTATCCTGCAAGCTCAGTAAGTGGGTTTTATTTCGCCCATGCAGAGTCCCAGTATTTTAGAGTTGGGAAAATTGGTGAAGATCAGGTGAAGGATTACGCCTTACGAAAAGGAATGACTGTTAAAGAAGTAGAAAAATGGTTAACCCCTAACTTAGGGTACGATGGAGTGACTCAAAGTAGAGCCTCTTCGGATCGTTCAAGCCTTGAGTCATCATTTTAATTAGGTATTGGTAGATTTTAATTTTTTTTGAAAATTATCTAAGAATTTAGAGGAATAGAATTTATTTTTTTAATGTGGGAACTGGAACAATCGAAATATGGTATGATTAATTAAACTACCTTAGAGCTTCAGTTCCCGCATTTTTCTGCCAAGAATTCCTAATAGAATGACACCCGATTGAGGAGTGTATATGGATATCCTTTCTCTTCGCTGTGTAAAATGGGCTTTACCCATTGCAGTATTTTTGTTTCTGGGTTGCGCCTCTTCTTCAGATGTGGCGAGCGAAGTGGAGCCTACGGTTGTTGAGTCGATGGCCCCTGAAGCGCGCAGCAATACCGCCACAGAATCGGAAATTAATACAGCGATTGCGTCTGTGGATGAGAGGATCGAGTCAGAAGATCAGGCCAGTGGGGGAGTTGGGGAGGAGATTAGCCAGGCGACCCACGGTGGAATCCCCATTGAAATCAATGATGAAGTTGAGAAGTGGATTACATACTTTACGGCCAAAGATCCCGAGCGTTTCCAGAGGTTTTTGGACCGTGGAGAGCAATATCGTCCGCAGATTACAGCGATATTAAAAGATCAGGGCGTTCCGACTGAGATTTATTACCAGGCGCTTATTGAAAGTGGTTTTGCTACGGCGGCTAAATCAAGTGCTAGTGCTGTCGGCGTATGGCAGTTTATGAAAGGTACTGGATTACGATACGGACTTCGGATTGATAAGTACGTGGACGAGCGTAGGGATCCGATGCGCTCGACCATTGCCGCAGCCCTTTATATGAAAGATCTTTATACGGTCTATCAATCTTGGTATTTAGCCATGGCCTCCTACAACGCAGGTGAGGGACGGATTTTAGGTGCGATCATGCGTGGTAAGACGAGGGATTTTTGGGATCTTGTTAAAAAAAGGCAGCTCCCTTCGGAAACGATGAATTACATTCCTAAGTTTTTAGCTGCGACGATTATTGGACATAACCCTGAGAAGTATGGATTCAGGAAACCACAGGCAACCCCGAGACCAACCCTCGTGTCGATAGCGGTCCCATCTCCGGTCAAGCTATCTGACATTGCCGAGGTGTCTGGTATAAGTCACGGGGACTTAGCAAGTTATAACCCTCATATTTTAAAGGGGATGACCCCTCCAGGGGTTTCGACGTACCGAATTTGGGTGCCAAAGGACGATGCTTCATTGCTTGAAGATCAGCAGGAGAAGCTACAGGCCATGCGGATTAAGTCCGTAGGGCGTAGTTACGTAGCTGAGAACCAAAGTGGGGTACACGTAGTTAAGGAAGGTGAAACTCTTGCAAAAGTGGCAGCCCAGTACGGACTTTCAGTAAAAAAACTTAAAAAAATTAACAATTTGACCTCAAGTAGAGTTCCAACAGGGACAAGTTTGAAATTGGTCGGGCAAATTTCTGACAAGAAATTGACTCGCTACCGTGTTCGGAAAGGGGATACCCTCGATGGAATTGCACGGCAGTTCGGTACGAGTGTGCAAGATTTGAAACAGTCGAATAAGTTAAGACGTACTTCGGTTTATGTGGGGCAGGTGCTTAAAATCCAGTCGAGTCGAGGGTAAGGGGCTGTGAACGTTTTAATTAATAGCAGAATAAGCAGTTTGCTAGGGGCTATGCTCCTAGCCTTTTTTTTGTTGAAATGCCGTACTACGGGTGTTCGGGATACCGATTCAGAACTTCAGGACAAAGTCTGGTATGGCAGTAATGGTGAGGTGGGGCCTTGTGAATCGGCGCAGAATGCATGCGCCGATGTGAAGGATGAATCTAGCTTTGTTGATCACTGTGTGGCCCAGGGGTTTCAGGCAAAGACTTGTGGCTGTTCTGTGAGGTGCAGTGGCAAGGTTTCGTTAGGGGTAGGTCAGACAGCTGTTCATGCGTTAACGGATGACCGTGAAGCAGTGTGTTCAGCCGTGACCCTAAAAGAGATTGATGAAGTCGCAAAGAAACGAGTG
>JACCDO010731268.1_pt1 | contig 18829 bp, 18 predicted proteins | sample 7446101 | NCBI WGS metagenome assembly JACCDO01 (sample SAMN15323440, study PRJNA562643) | freshwater metagenome | isolation source: river surface water | place: USA:Blue River Watershed | collected 2017-08-16 | reverse complement strand
TTCATTTGTTTTATCACGTCCAAAAAATTCATATAGTATAAAACCAACAATTGCTATAATAAAAAGTAAATTAATATTTTTTTCCATATAATTAAAATTAGATTTGAATTTTATTTATTTTATTTTACCATAATTGATCAAATTTCATAACTTCCCAATAGTTATCAGCTGTAGGACGCGGTTTCCATCCTCCTTGATCACTTAAATATCCACCTCTTGATGATTGAATACCATATTTTTTATCTTTTCTAACAGCAATATTATTAAAGAAATTATCCATTTCATTTAATACATCACGACCATTTACAAATAATTTACCTTGAACATATGTATTACCATTTCTGTCTATATCTAATTTGGCTCCTTCACCATGAACTCCAATTCTAAATATTTTATTAGTTCCATCATTTTTAACATTTTGTAAGTACCATGATTTATTATTCCATTCTCCTTCTTTTCCTAATGTAATATATGGATTATCACCACGACCAATAAAATTATGTACATGATCACCTGTATGAATATTATATGTATGACCATCACGATTAACACCAAACATATCACCAACACCATGAGTATTTAATCTGAAATTACCATCGCGATCTATTAAATATATATTTTTATTATCATCATTTTTTGTTTTTAATCTAATATGAGAGTCAGTAGTAGGATGTTCAACAGATAATCCTAACCAATCAGGGAAATCTTTTGGATTAGCATTAGACCCAATATTTATTTTTCCTGTAGCATTTACAAATTTTGTATTTGTTGTATCAGAAACAGTAAGATTACCTGGTGTAGTATAACCACCTGTTGATAATTTAGTTGCAACATTAGATAAATTTCTAATAGCATCAATATCAGCTAAATATATATCTCTGATCATTTGTTTAATTTGATCTGGTGTAACAGATGTAGTTGTAGTATCAGCAAAATTTTCTGTTGTTTTATCTCTACCAATAAATTCATATAATATGAATATACAGATAACAATTAAGAAAACAAAATTTAAATCAATTTTCATATAATTATAGTTAGAATAATAATTATATTAAAATTATAAAAATGTTAAAAAAACATAAATACATGACATATAAACACTCATACATAGAAAAAAAGCTCCAATAGTTTGACAGAATGACATTTATTTTATACTAACTAGATAATAGTATATTTCTATAAATATGTTTATAAAAATTCTTCAACAGATTCTGGCATTTCTTTAATATCCATTTTGTAAAAATGTTTCATTTTATTAAACGTTTTAGCATCTATAGGATCTGACATTTTAACCATAGTAATTGCTACACCTTTTTTATCAAAACGACCACATCTACCAATACGATGAACATATGTTTCTTTATTAGCTGGTAAATCATAGTTTACAACCATATTAACTTGAGGAATATCAATACCTCTGGCTAATAGATCAGTTGTAAGTAATAATCTTGTTTTACCATCTCTAAAATCCTGAACAACTAAGTCTCTCTGTGATTGATCCATATTCGAGTGTATAGTTGTAATAGTAAAATTATTCTCTTTTAATCTTTGTTCAAGCCATTCAACTTTTCTCACAGTATTACAAAAAATAATAGCTTGTGATGTTGATATTAAATTATATAAGTCAAGTAATGTATCAAACTTAAGATCTTCACTTTCTACATCAACATAAAATTGACTAATTAAATCGACAATAACTTCACTGTTCTTAAGTAAAACCTTAATAGGTTCGTGAGTAAATTTTTTACTAGCATTAAAAACTTCTTGGGACATAGTGGCAGAAATTAATACTACTTGTACACCAGTAGGGGCCTTATCAAATAAAGTTTGTAATTTATCACTAATACCATCACTTAATAATTCATCAGCTTCATCCAGTACAATAAATTTAAGCTTATGAATATTAATTTTTTTATCCATAATCATATGAATAACACGACCTAGAGTTCCAATAACAAGTGTAGCATTTCTAAGACTCTGAATATTTTGTACAACATCTGTACCACCAGTACATTTAACTACAGAATAATTTGTATGTTTAGCTAAACTACAAGCAACATCATGAACTTGTTTAGTAAGTTCTCGTGTAGGAGTAATAATAATACCTTGACAACCTTTATCATTAGGATCAATTCTGTTCATTACGCCTAATAAATATGTTGCTGTTTTACCAGTACCGGATTGTGATTGTAAAATACAGTCTTTGCCTGTATTAATTGATCCAATACCCTTAATTTGAATTTTTGATGGTTGTGTAAAACCATGTAAATATACACCTTTAAGTAAGTCTTGATTTAAATTAAGACTATCAAAATTATCATTTTCTGTTTCCATTGTTATTAATATAATAAAATCGTATCTTTAAATGGATTAATTGTCAATATTTATTAATTTTATTAAGACAAAATATTGAATAATACAAACTATAATTATAAAAAAATTATATCTAATTACCAATGGATGATAATAGATATAAATTTAAACATACAGACATTAATGATATTGACGTAAATCAAGTAACTCTAATAATAGCACATCCTAAACAAAAATTTGGTTTTAGATTAGGATTTTCTGAACAATATGGAAAAAAACATCATACAATAATAAAATTACCAGTATCAACATATGGTAGTAAATATTGTGATTATGCTGAAATTCTAAAAACTTTTGGTGATGAAACTTATACTCTTTCATTAGGAGCATCATATAATACATTTAATTCGTTTGAATCTTTTTTATATGATAAATTAATACCAAAGATAAAACAAAAGTACACAAATATAAAAACCATTCCTAATTTTTTAACAACTGACACTCTAAATAAAAAAATATTTTATAGAATAAGAAAAATAGAAAAATTAGATTTTCCTATTTTTGTTAAAAATAATAATACCTTAACTAAAATATTTCCTAAAAATATCGATGAATTAAAACAAAATTTAGGAACATTTGGTTATATTATTCCATACGTTGAATTATTTATTTCAAGTTATGAAGGTAGGTGTGTATTATCATTACATCCAGTTAAATTTATAATTTCAAAAACTGAACTTTATGATGATTACGAACATAATTCACCAAAATCTGATATTAAAATAGCTGAATTAGATGAAAATGTTCTAAAAGAGTTTTCTAATTATTTGAAAACAGAACTATCAATATAATTAAAAATATTCTTTTAGTTTTAGCATAGGTACATTACTACCCAAAAATAATTGTGTTCTTTGATGTATGTTATTTGGTTTTATATCTAAAATACGATGTGTACCATTAGTTGCCATACCTCCTAAATTTTCTATAATATATGCTATAGGTACTGCTTCATACATAAGTCTTAATTTACCATTTTTATTTTTAAGTGTGGATGGATAACCAAATAGTCCTCCATTAAATATAATATTATGTGTATCAGCAACTAGAGCACCCATATATCTATTAGTTATTTTACTTGATTCATTAAATGAATCTTTTATAAAATTTTGTATATTTAGTTCCCACTCATTCATATTGCCAAAATTAAAAGAATATATAGAACCATTATTAGGTATCCTTATATTTTTTTTAATTAAAATAAATTCATTATACTTATCATCAAACATAAAAAGATAATTTTCATTATTTAAACTTAACAATAATTGTGTGCTGGCAGAATATAAACAATATCCAGCCATTACTATATTTGAGCCTTTTTGTAAAACATCATTATTATAATTTTTTTTATAAATACCAAAAATAGATCCAGTAGGTAAACCTGAATCAATATTTGACGATCCATCTAAAGGATCAAATACAGCATAATATTTTTTGTCAAAACTATCTGATATAATGTTAGAACATGAACATATTTTTTCTTCCTCTTCAGATATATATTGATCAATTTGTCCTGTTACGCATAAAGAATTACTAATAATACTATTACTAATTAAATCTAATTTTTTTTGCTCTTCATTTTGAATATTTATTTTATTATTAATTCCTTCTAAATCATTTATGCTAACACACCGTAATAGTTTATTAATATTAATAAAAGAGTTTTCTAAGTTTAATAATATTGGTAATATATCATCATATTGTGGATTTTTATAAGTTTCTCTTCTTATTATATATTTAAAATTTTTTTTATTATAAGCTTCATTATAATTCATAAATAATTTTGTATTATGAATTAATGAAACTTTTGTAAATGGTGAGTAACAATAAATTTTACAAAAAAAATAAAAAAATAATAGATATCTAAAAATAATACACATTATTATGAATAGTTATTAAAATTTTAAATAAAAACCAATACATGAAAAAATTTGATAATTAATGTATTTATGACAAGCCGATATATATTTAATGGGAAACCAATATATAGACACACTGAGTGCTAATATAAAAGATTTGTGTCTTAATGAAAATAAGATATGTTTATATAATAAAGGACAAATTGAAGTGAAATGTCATACAACAGATTATTCCAAATGTATAATTGAACAATCAATAGGGGGAAGCAAAACAAAATATAATTTGTTAATACCAATTATATTAGAAAATTATTATAATTCAGATTTATACAAAATGATAAAAAACTTGGAGAAAAAATTTAAATTTAACAAAAGGTTTGAATATCCTTTAATTTGTTATAATTTTAATTATTATATTAAAATTATGAATATAGATGATTTTACTTATAACGTATACAAAGATAACCTGAAAAATAAACAAGAAAAATTAAATTGTAACAATTTTAAAGATTTAGGGTTAATTTTAGACAAAAACAATCAGATTACACCAGTAGTAACAATAAATATTAATTTTACATCTGATTGTATTGAGTTAAATCTACAAATGTCCAAATTATTTGTAGAAAACAATTTTTTTTAATATATTAGAAATTATATATAATAACTAGTTATTAACATCATAAACCTAAAAAAATTGAATTTAACATATATTGAATTGATGGACAATATATGGTAATGGCCTCTAAATCAGCAAAAGAAATGACAACAAACTTTACCGATATTGAAGTATCAAGACTTGGTTTCACTGATCTTGAAGATAATCAAAGATCAAAGGGACAAAAGATTGCTTACCCAAGATATAATCATCCAACAAATGGTAATGATTCGCCACTTTTCATCCAATTTCCTTGGATTCAACTAAATTCATATGGTGTACCTCGTCTTGGTGAATATTATAAAGATGATTCTCAACGTTCATTCGTAAAGATTCCTCTTGACCAATCAATTCCTGAGATCAAACAATTTTCCGAACTTCTTCGTGAAATTGATGAGACTCTTGGATCAGATGAGTTTAAGGAAAAGAATTTTGGCGCTAAAGCATCAAAGTATGATTACCAACCAATTTACCGTCTTCCTCAAGAAGAAGATGAAGATGAAAAGAAAGATTCAACAAAGAAAGATTATGGTCCTCGTCACCCTTATATGAAACTTAAAATTGATACCACTTATCCAGACAACAAAGTAAAATCAATTGTATTTAAATCAGTACCAGGTGAAGGAACTAAACGTATTCGTACTAAAATTGATACAATTGAAACAATTGATGATTTCGCATCAAATGTATGCTTTATGTCAAAGATTCGTCCAATTGGTCGTCCAGTAAAACTCTGGGCACAAACTAAAGCTTCTGGTAACAGTAAGACACTTGGTTATGGTCTAACATTTAAGATGGCAAAAGTTGAAGTAGAACCTCCAGCTAAGAATACATCACAAGTCCGTCAATATCTTGAATCAGATGCTTTCCTTGATTCTGACGAAGAATCAGAAGGAGAAGTAGCACAACCAGTATCAAAAACTGTAACACCAGCTAAGAAGGTTGCTCAAGTAGATTCTGATTCAGATGAAGAATCAGATGAAGATGTACAACCAGCAGCAAAAACTGTAACACCAGCTAAGAAGGTTGCTCAAGTGGATTCAGAATCAGATTCTGATGAAGAATCAGATGAAGAAGTTAAACCAGCAAAGAAACCAGCTAAACCAGCAGCTAAACCAGCAGCTAAAACTAAGAAGGCAAGCGCATAAATTTTATTATTTTATATTAAAGTGATTTAAGGATTATTTTATATTATATTTAATAACATGAACTATCAAGAACCATATAAAACTAGTAACATAGATTTAAATAAAATTGTATATCCAAAGATAAAAGCAAACCAAAACAAGAAAATTATTTTATTAAAGTATAATGACAAAGGTAAATTACGTAATTTGGCATTTCAAACTCCAACATTATTAAATCCTCATAAACCAAACCACTCAAAGGCTTATTCTGAGTTAGAGTTAGCTTTAATAGGTAAAGAACAAAATAAGGTTGAAAATTTTACTATTTTTTTAAATAATTTAGAGAAAAAGATAAAAACAGATGCTCAATTTAATTCATCAAAATGGTTTGATATTTCTGAATCAAATGATACTATAAATTTTCAACGTATAATAAGAGATTCAGAAGATTTTAAAGAAGGTACCATAAAAGTAAAATTAATTAAAAATGATGATTTTGAAACAGTAGTACAACTAAATAACAGTAAAAGAATAAGTTTTGATGATATACCAGAAGATTCTTGGTGTAAAATGATTTTAGAGTGTTATGCTATTTGGATAAATTCATCAAATGATTTTGGTATATTTTTACGTCCAATCTTAGTTTCTTTTACCCCAAGAGAAAAGCAAATATATAATTACAAATTTGTAGAAGATTCAGAAGATGAAGATAATATTTTTGAGGTACCAGATACAGATGCTTCAAATAATGTTTTTATGAAAATAGAACAAACAAATAAAAAAGTACGTAATATAGCAGATTCAACATCACAATTAGACTTGAATGAATTAGTAAAACATTTAGAATCAGAAGATCAATTAAGATCATCTGAAATAGGGTTAACCTTAGTAAATTCAAATACAGTACAACCTGAAACTAAAGTAATAACTATAGAACCTTTGTTAGATATTAATCTGCATAATAGATATGATTCATCATCTGATTCGGAAAATACAAGTTCAACAAGTTCATGTACTAGTGAAAATGAATCAGATTATGATTCAGATAGTGAAAATGAATCAAGTAACACACAAAATATAGATGCTGAAACATCTGATGTGATGTAAACAATTTACAAATTATAAGTGATCCAAATGATTTAAAGAGATTTTAATATTTATAAATTAATATAATCTGAATGGCTCAGATAGAATCGTCCAGGCTTAATATTGAGGTATTAAAAAACTTACAAATAACATCACGTGAAAGTATGATAATAAAATCATTCGATAGATTTTATGAAGATATAGGAAATGTAAATTTATTTATTCCTATAGTGAACTCAACAGCAAAAATATCAATAAGATTAATTGATCATTTTGTAACAAAATATTCAAAGACGCATAAAGTATCATATAAATTAAAAGAAAACAACATTGAACAAAATATAAATATTCATTCATCATATAAACAACAATTAAAAATCTATCAAAAAAAGTATTTTGATCCATTTAGTAGAGGTGATAGAATTCCTTATTTTATGAGTAATGCTTGTGTAATAACAACAATAGGGCAATTAAATTTTTTCGCCTGGTTTTTTACAAAACGTGTTTATGATTATATTGTAGAGCATCATGATGCTATTGAAAATGATATGAACAAAAAAAATAAATGTGATAAAAAGAAATATTTAAAAGAACCTAAACAAAAGAAAATTAAAACTCAAAAAATAACTCAATCACCTGTTCAAAGTAGTAATTATAATAGCACACACAATATACATAATACGACTTTGAATTTTTCCGAACCAAAAATGGATAAAATAGTAGTAAGTTTTTCTTTTATGTAAACATATATAAGGTTTATATAAGAAAAAAAATTGATAATTAAATTAATTAGATTCATTGGGTTTATATATCAATGCCTCCTAAAAATACTAAAAAGCAAGATGAAGAAACTAAATCTACTACCGCTAATAAAGCAAAGGTTGTTAAGAAAGTTGTTGAAGAATCAAGCGATTCTGAATCTGAACCTGATGTTGAAGCACAACAAGTGAAACCTAAATCTGGTAAAATCACCGAATCAAAGGCAAAAAATTCTAAGGCTAAAGTTGTGGAAGAACATTCAGATGAAGAAGAACAACAAGCTGATTCTGATGATTCTGATTCAGACGATGAATCAGAATCTGAATCTGAAACAGAAGCAAAAGATAAGAAAACTAAAGAAAAGAAACAAAAGGAATCATTTGAAGATCTAACTAAACGAATTGATAGTCTTCAAGAAACTAAAAAGACTGTTGACAAAGAAATTTCAGAACTAGAAAAACAACTAAAGACTAAACAAAAAGAATACGATAATTGTGAACGTGAACTTAAGAGTGCTCTCAAGCTTCTATCAAAAACACATAATGATGAAGTAACTAAAGCAATTAAGGCTCGTCCTAAACGTAAGGGAAATGTAAATGGCGGTTTTAATAAACTAGAAACCGTACCATCAGTTCTTCGTGAGTTTTTAGGTTTTGAAAAAGATACTCAAATGGCTCGTCCTAAACTAATGAGTGCTCTTAATAATAAATTTAATGAGCTAGGACTTAAGAAAGGACAAGATACAACACTTGATAAAAAAACAGCTAAAGCACTTGGTCTTGGTAAAGATGGTGAAGGACGTGTAATTAAATTTACTGAATTCCAATCTTTCCTTGCTGACTTTTTTAAGAGTGAAAAGGTTCATGAAGTAGAAGTATAAACATCATATATTTATTTATTAATTAATAAATAATATTTATTTTAATTGAAATAAACTCATACGTGTTGATTTAATAGTAACATAAGGTGTTTGTTTAAATCCATTACTAAGAGCATTATCAAGAAGTTTTTGTGAATCATATATTTCACTAAAATTATTATGCAGTAAATATTCATATATTAAATATTTAAGAATATAATATGAAAAAGCCGGAGTATTTTGTTTTATTGATATTGATTCAGAATCTTTCCAAGTTCCTAAATTAAAAACATTATTAATTGCCATAGCTTGATTTTTGATAAAGGCTAATTCAATTTCAAGTAATGTTTTTATTGATATATTTGTAATAACAGATAAATATATTGTATGATAAAAAATCCCCCAAAAATCTGTTATTGCTTCATAATAACTATGTGGTCCTTCAATATCGATAATATAATCAACATGTTGATGTCTATTATCCATATCATAATAATGTATAACTTCATGAATAGTAACTTTTTCAAATTCTTCTAATCTCCATACAAAAATAATATTTTTATCAAAATTTGTATATCCAGTATTAACATTTGATATCGAAATTGTTGAATTAACAGGTAGTGTTTTTTCTAATGATGTTAGAACAATATATATATCAACTGGTTTTGAATAATTTATTGTTTTATGTTTAAGATATTCAATAAGATATATTAATGTTCTTATTCTTTTTTCTAATCTTTTAAACATATTATTATTAACTAATATTGTAATTGTATTTATATTTGTACATACCTGTTTCTTCATATTACATGAAACACATGTTTTTGGTATGTCACAATTAGACCCAATTAGTTTAGGTGACACACTATCATTAATTGTTTTCCACGTAATTTGATAACCATTTGGCATTTGACTAATTTCAGTTTCAACATTTTTTGTATCAACCCAATCAACTTGGGCCATTTGTGTCATTTTATTTTTAATATTATCCATAGATTGTGACATAATAGGCAAAATAGTAATTTCTAAATTAGGATTTCTTTTAACAAAATTTTTAAATTGTTCTCTTTCTTTTCTAATATTAAATAAAAATTTATTATCCGATTCTAATGAATAACGTAATTTTTTAAAAATGGAAAGATGTTTTTTAGTAAATTCAGACCAAACCATTATAATATTTTTCTTAATTATATTTATTTAGGAAAAATATTGTTTTAATAATTCTTCTTTTTCAGGTGTTGATTCATAATCAAGATATAATTTAATAGCAATATTATGACTGGGTAGTTTAATATTTGATTTAATCTGATTTTGATTATCTAATACTTCAATTAAATAACCATCGCGACTAGGTACCCAATCATTAATATGTATTCTTTTATCTTCACCTAAATCTAAATGTAAATCTAATCCATAAATCATTTCGTATAAAGTCATTGGTTGTTGTATTAAAATTAAATTTTGTGTCCATAATAAATTATTTGGTAAATTTAATTTAATGATAAGGTTACCATAATCACCATTATCCATATCACCACCGCCATAAAATACAATATATGGTGAAGTTAAATAAAATAAAAATGTACAATTTTCAGTTTCATCTTCCATATTTCTTTTAATTTTAATTTTACGTTTTGAATACAAAGCTATATCACTTAATTTAATATTTAATTCAAGTCTAATATCAAGTTTGTTAATTTTTTGTAATTTAATTGGTAAATTATAATAATATTCAGCACATGTTTCATCGAAAGATCCAGATTCTGATTCTGAACAATCAATAGTATTATTAAAATTTTTTTTGGGAACAATTCCTTTTTTAAAAAAACTTAATAATTCTCCAACATTTATTGATTGGAAAAAATTAAACAAGTTTTTGTTAACATAATCAAAATCATTTTTAGATAAGTTAATACCATATTTACCTAATAATTCTGAATTAATATTATCTTTTATTATTTTTTCTAATATTTCTGAAAATGATGTTTTTTCTTCCGTATTTAATTGTAAATACTCACGACGGGAATCTTGATTAATTAATATTTCATAAGCAGAATTAATTTTTTGAAACTTATCATTAGCATCAGGTTCAGAATTTTTATCAGGATGATATTTTTTAGCAAGTCTATGATATGCTTTTCTAATCTCTATTTCTGACGCATTTGGTTTTAATTCAAGTGTCTCATATAAATCCATTTGTAACTAATATATTTAAAAAGTAAATCTTTATATTAAGTATATAAGATATGGAAAATAATATTTTTATTAAAATGAAAAAAGACAAATCAAATCCAGATGTAGAACCTAAATCAATTCAAAAACAAAATGAACGTAGCGGAACTAAATTTGTTTTAAGTAAATCAATATATAATCCAATAACAGGTGTAATTCCAGAAGTTATATCATCACATAATGATTTAACATTAGATAAAGATAAATCAATAGATCAAAGTGAAATATTAAAAATGATATTAGAAAAAAGAGCAGAAAGAGAAAATCAAGATACAAAATATAAACCTGTAAAAACAAAGGTAATTAATAACACACCACAAATGCAAACAAACGAACAACCTAATAGTGATTGTCAAAATAATTCTTTACGTAAAAACTATATAGAAACATATGATGAGTTAAAACGTCAATCTAAAAATACAATTCAAAAAACACAGAATCCAGATAAAAATAATTATGAAAATATATTAGATGGATTAAAAGATTTAGGAATTATACAGTAAATAATTTAATTTAGTTTAGTTTTATTAAAATAAAATTCTTAATAAAATTAAATGGATAACAAACATAAAGATCCTATTGATATTAATAAATATTATTCATCAGTAGATAAAAATATTATAGATAATTTATGTAAAAATGATAAATTTAAAAATTTGTTAAATCTTTCAATAGAAACTGACATAAATATATTTAATAAAAAATATAATAAATGGCACGTTAAAAGCAAGGATAAATTATTGAAAGAGTGTGAAATTGAGAAAAAAACTTATGTTAAAAATTCAACAATGATGTTATCAAATTTAGCAAAATTAAATCAAAGTACAAATATTGGTGAAATTAAAGATATTTATGATGATTTAGAAAACAAAATTTGTAAAATAGATAAAATCATAACACATATAAATAATATTGATACTGAACTCGATGACAAACTTATAGATAAAAAACCCAAAAAAGAAAAGAAAACTAAATCAAAAGATAATAAAAATAATTTTGTTAGTTTTGATTTATATGGGGGTAATAATGAAACAACATCTGAAAAACCAAAAGAAAAATTTATTCCAAAAATTGTATCAATAAAAGAAGAAAATATAATTACAATTAAACCATTAAATGATATAAGTGTAAATACAGATAGTTCATGTGAAAATTATATTGAATGTTACGCTAATTGTTAAATGTATTTATTTGTATTGTTTAACAAAATCTTTAAGACTTTGAGCATCGCGTGGTCCTACATATTCTATTGCTTTATTACCTGCTTGTAAAATTAATGTTGGAAAACCTTCAATATTAAAAGATTTAATTTCTTTTGAATTTTGATCAGAGTCATATGTAACAAAATTTATTTCATTTTTAAATTCTTCTTGTAAAGCTTTCCAAGTAGGTTTAAAAGCAACACAATGTGGACACCATTCTGCTTTAAATAAATATAAAGTATTTTCATTTGATTTATTTTTAATAGATCCTCCAGTCATAACTAATCCATTGGTATTTTCTTCATTTTTTAGTTTAAGATATTTAGCTTTATATTTAAGATAAAGTTTTTTATAATCTTTATTCATTATATATAATATTTAGATAAATATTTTTTCAAGGTAAAAATATATTTTCAAGGTATAAATATATGGAAAATATATTTAATCCTAAAATAATGTTTTTAATTGTTCTAATATTGATGTTTTCACAAAAAATTTGGGATATTTTGTGGGATGTTAGTAAATCTGTTTTATATATAACTGTTCTGATATATATATTAAATTATATTAATAAAGATGTAGCTTCATATGTTAAAAAAGTAATAACTGATTTTATTAATATTGACATTAATAATAATTTTGTTACTGATGTATTATTTCAAGATAAAGATATAAAACAGGTACAACCTAAAATAAGTCCAGAATCTGTTCCTTCCGAAACTAAACCAGTAATGCCAGTATCAACTAATGTAACAACTACTACAAAACCAATAGAAACCTTTGTAAATCCAATAGTTGATGTTAAGCATTTATTAAATAAAACAAATAAACCAACAAGTAAAAACATATTTTATTAAAAAAATTTGATAATTCAATTTATTATATAATAATTATTACTATATAATGAAAGGTTTTAATAATATTGGAAATACATGTTACCTTAATTCAGGACTACAAATGTTAGTTCAAAATCAAAGATTATGTCAATTAGTTTTTGATTATGAACGTAATTCAGAAATACTTAATAAGATAGGTAATTTTATTAGAGAGTATTACGAACCTGGTAATTCAGCTATTGTTCCCTATGAAATAAAAAAATTAGTGGAAAATAAACAAGAAATTTTTACTGGGTTCGGTCAACAAGATTCTACCGAATTTATTATTTATATGTTAGATATTATTGATGAAGAAGTAAAAAAATGTGACAAAAATTCAAGAGGAATTGAACCAATATTTGGTATTGAATTTAACACACGTATTAAATGTAAACTTCGTGAATGTCTAACTGTCTATAATAGAACTGAAAGAAATAACTTTTTATTGTTAGATATTGATTCAGAATGTAAAACATTAGATGATGCTTATAGAAATTATAAACTAGGTGATAAACTTGAAGGTGAAGAAAAATATTTTTGTGAAAGGTGTAATGATAAAAGAGTAGCATCAAAAAAATCAGAAATTACTACTTGGCCAAATGATTTATATATATGGCTAAAAAGATTTAAACAAGAAGGGCGTAGAATTACCAAGAATGATCAAGATATTGATATTCCATTTGTCTGGAGACATGACAATCATTTGTATGGAGCAGTTATTCATTCAGGTGGTTTAGGTGGTGGACACTATATTTATATTAGTCGTCATTCAGATAATAAATGGTATATGTATAATGATTCATCCGTATCAGAAATTAATGACGAAAATACTTTAAAACGTTTAATTAGTAGTGCATACTGGGTTTACTATCGTAAAATGTGATAAAAAATAAATATCTTTTAATATTTAATTAAGTATAAAATGGAAGAACAATATATTGACTCTAAATTAGGAAAAATTAATTTAATAAAAGGATACAATCTACAAAATCCAAAAGCTATTTTATTATTTGTTCATGGACTAGGCTCTCACTTTCAATTCATTTATCCAAGTTATGATGAATTTACACATCTTGATTTATTTTTTACTAAATTTAATTATAAATCGTATGCTTTTGAATTTTATGGACATGGTAAAAGTCAAGGAATAAGATGTTCTATAGATAACTTTGATGATCTTATAGAAGATCTTAAAAATGTTATTAATTTTATTAAAATTGAAAATCCACATAAAAAAATATTTATATGTGCAGAATCAATGGGAGGAGCTGTTGCTATTAAACATATTATTGATTCTGCTTCAAATATTAATAATATTGGTGGAACAATATTATTAAGCCCTTTATGTGGAATTGATCAATCTCTAAAACCATCACCAGTAATGATATCATTGTTAAGTAATATTAGTTATATATTACCTAGATCTAAATTAGGTTATACAACAAAAAAAATGGGAAAATATTCTCCAATTAATTCTTTGTATTATTTTGCAAAATCTCAATCAAAATATTTATATAAAGGATTACATAGACTTTGTACAATAAGAGAATTATATAATACAAGTTTATGGTTACCAGAAAACATTCATAAATTTAATAAACCATTTATTATTTTTCATGGATTGAATGATAAAGTTACTACACCTGAAGGAAGTAAACATATGTATAAAAAAGTAAATCATAATGATAAAGAATTAATATTAATACCAAATAGTCCCCATTGTTTATTAGAACCACATAAGTATGATGATTTATTACCTAATTATATTTATGTTAAAATTTTAGAATGGCTTGATAAACATTCTGAATAATATTAGCACAAAAAAATTGATGTTTTGTATTATTCATACTTATTCATTATATAATTAAATGCCCTTATTATTTAAACTTGTAGTCAGATCTACTGATAATAAAAACTATGAGGTTCGTGATGATTTTTCTGGACCAGTAAATTTAAAACTAATAAAAGAATTATTTAAATTTTGGTCTTTTACTGATGAAGAATTTAGTAAAATTAAATTTATTATTGAATCAGTACAAATGACAAATCCTGATCAAGATTTTATGGTAAGTCCTGATGAAGATAGGATTATTTATATTTTTTCATCCGATCCTGATATTAGACAAAAACTTTTGGACATTTTTATTAAAAATGGTAATGAAGTAATTGTTGCTAATCAACAACAAACAACTGTAAAAACAGCACCAACACAACCATCTGTACCAGATCCAGAAATTTGTCAACCTGTAACAGAAGTTAAACCAGATGAAACACCTGTACTAACACCAGATATTATTGAATTAATGAATGTTCAATCAACAAGTCTATTTGCTGATTCTGATTTTAAAAATTTAATTGGTATTTATTTGAGAAGACCAATGTTATTTAATACATTAGCAAAGTATGTTCAACATGGTGATATTATTCCTGAATGCCTATGTCCTACAAAAAATATTAGTGAGCTTACAGAAGAAGAACAAGCATTATATCAAAGTTTAGCAGATAAAATTGTTAATTTGGAACTTGGTTTTGAAAGAGAATATATAATCCAACGCCTTATTAAATTTTCAGGTCATCTTAATCTAACAGTACGTTCATTATTATGTGAGACAGTAAATGTTTCACATAGTATATAATTTCATCATAATTCTTTTATAAAAAAATTGAAATATTATTAGGCTATTTTAATATAATTGTTTGTATGTCGTCATACGCAATGAATTCGAATGGAAATACCAAAACCTCTGGTTCTAGACAAAAGTCTAAAGATCAGAAGAAAAAGGAAGAAAAACGAAAGGCCTTTGCTGAAAGTAAGGGTAACTGGGAATTTTCCTTTTTCCAAAAACCTGAAAAGGGACAACAAAAAGGTCAGGAATTAACTCAAGAGGCAAAGATTAAGTTATCAATGCGTCCAGATAATTGTTTTGATCCTAAACTTGTTCATCAATATATAAATCCAACAATTACTCCTGAAGAGGTTCTCCTCAGACGGTATCAAGCTGGAGAAAAGCTCAAGTCAGGTGATACTATTGTTGTTCAGAATATCATTAAGAGAAAAGAGCAACAAGTTAAAGCTGATATTAATGCTCTGGCAACACAAGGTGTAGCAGCTATGCCTGTAACAAAATATGGGCGTACACTTAAAATGTTGGAAACTCTTAAGACTCAAATCACAAAGAAAAACAATTTGCTTGTTACAAATATTTACCTACGTTTACAAGAGGATGAATTTGAAATTACTCCTGAACTTGCTGCTCAATTCGCTGCTCAACTTACTAAGATGAATCAGATTGTTGAAACACAAGATCTTATTCAAGTACAGTTTACTCAATTTCATGCTCAAATGCCTCCTCTCAATATTAAAGGCTTTAAAAAGTTTGATGAGTGGCAAATCAAAATCATTAATAATATTGATAGTAATGTTTCCACACTTGTCAACACACCTACATCTGCTGGTAAATCAGTTCTATCTAGTTATGCTGTTACCAAAGGTAGAGCTCTCTTTGTTGTACCGACGGATGCTCTAGCATGGCAGATGGCAAGTTATATCGGTAGCATTATCGATTCAAATGTACCAATTATTACACAGACATATCAAACTTATCCCAGACGTGATGAACTGATCCCTATTCTCAACAGGGCACAAGTTATTGTTGGTACAGCAGATACTATTGTTGACTTTTTACCATTCATGACTACTAACTTTAAGTGGATCATTTTAGATGAAGTCCATATGATTGGTAAGCAAGAAGGTTTTGCTATGGAACAAATTGTCAAAGTCATTCCAGATGCTAATGTTCTAGCTTTAAGCGCTACAATTGGAAATACAGAGGAGTTGAAGGAATGGTTTGGTCGTATTAACATGTCTAGACCTTTTGATAGCGTTATTTGCTCAAAGAGATTTTTTAATCTTCAACGCTTCTGTTACAATCCTGAAACAAACAGTATTGATTCTTTACATCCACTTGCACTTATTGATGTATCTGATTTTGCTGATGGATCAGTACTTGACAAAAATCTTCAACCTACACCTCCAACAACATGGGATCTGTCACAAAAACTAGCTGAACACTGGGATATGGGAGAGCTAAATCCATACACCTATTTTAGCCGTGACGTTCGTATTGAACTCGATCATGTGAACGAGTACTTTAGAAAACTGATTGAATTTATGGTTGAAAAGTACAGTACTGAACCTGAACCCATTCAAGTTATTCTGGATCAGTACAAGCATACTGAACTCACAAGTCAAAAAGTAAATTTGGTCGACCTAGCCCTAGCACTAAAATCCCAAAACAAATCTCCAGCAATCTTCTTCCAGAAAAACACAATTGCTTGTCTTCGTATGGCACGTGAATTTGCTAAAGATGTTGAAGCACGTGAGTTAGAGAAATTTCCTCACCTAGTGCGTGATCGCATTCGTGCTGAAAAGTTAGCACGTAGACAAGCTAAAAAGTTTAAGGACGAAGAGTCAAGTGGTTACGATGAGAAAAATAGTAAAAAGGCTCTGAAAGAAATTGTTGGTGTATCAAGAAAACGTGATGAATATGGAACATCAACAGTACCTGTTCATAGAGAAGAACACATTGATGTTGTATCAGTCCAAGAACCTCACATGGATTTTACATTTACTTCTACCCAACATTTTAGTGAAAGTATGGTAGAGGATTGGGTACGTAATTTGAAAAAGTACTTTCCAAACACAGGAGAAATTTATCACTTTATTATTCGACTCTTATGGCGCGGTATTGGTATTTATGCCAAGGGTCTTCCTGATCCATACCTTCGTCTTGTCCAGACACTTGCTAACAAGAAAGAACTTGCTGTTGTTTTCAGTGATGTGTCTCTAGTATTTGGTGTAAGCATGCCTTTCAGAACTGTTGTGGTTGTTCGTGACACTACTACTGTTGATGATCTTGACGCAATGTTGTATCAGCAAATGGCAGGTCGTGCTGGACGTCGTGGTCTGGATAAAGAAGGTAATGTAATTTTTGCTGGCTACTCATGGGATCGTGTGAAAGAGTTGTCTATTAGTTCATCGCCAAATGTAACTGGAACTACAAACGTGGTTTATACAGTACCTCATGCTAATCAACTGTCACAACTATTTCAAACTGGACAAAACTGGGAACTTGTCTGCCGTAATTTCCTTAACCCAGAAGTATCAGATGAAGATGGTATTGAATTCCTTGAAGGCATTAAGTCAAACTATGATGGTGGTTGGCAACTAGCATATCAACCTCAAGATGTAAACCATCTTCATATGAACTGGAAGCTCAGACACAGTGATGATAATATTGTGGTATCCCTACTTATTCCATTTATGCGTAGAGCGTTTGAGGGTAAAGATCATACTATGGAAAAGAATCAAATTGATATTGCTCATTTCATGTGTCAATTCTTGGACACTGTTCGCTCTAAAGATCCCGATTTGGTACTAACCGAATGCGAACTGATGAAACAATCACCTTATAACCAAATTCCCGAACAACTCGAAGAACTTCAAATCGAGATTCCATCACAAATTGATCCAAATGTCTTATTATCAATTCAGTCTAACACACTCATTATTCTACCATCTGAAGATGAAACTGATGCTTTGAGACAACGGTTGTTTAATTTTGGTGAGAAAATTCGCCATATTCAACATTATTACTTCCATTCCAAGATTAACAATATGGCAAAGTTGATGGGTAAACTCTTGACACGTATTTGGTGGATTTATCATATGAGCTCACCTATTATGAAGCCATTACATCAATTTGATGTCAACCAATTTTTGAGTGCTGAAGAAATCGAAATGAT
>JACCDO010142167.1_pt1 | contig 18829 bp, 26 predicted proteins | sample 7446101 | NCBI WGS metagenome assembly JACCDO01 (sample SAMN15323440, study PRJNA562643) | freshwater metagenome | isolation source: river surface water | place: USA:Blue River Watershed | collected 2017-08-16 | reverse complement strand
TAATTGACTGATACCCTTGTTCATCTTGAGTGAAATCAAAACATGATTGAATTTTCTTATTTAAATCGGGATTTACTGCAACACCACGATATACATGACCTTTAGTAAGTATAATCGTAAGGCATATGTGACATGTAATTAGTAAAGAAGTGAGATTTGAAACCTTGGCGAAATGGAACATTCGCTAGTTCTATAAATCCAAATAAACGTTCAAACCACATACTTATATCACAAATTTATTGATAGTATTAATAAGCCACTACTCCTAGCCGAAACTTGAATGTCGACGGGGAAAATAACTTGTGGTGTTCCTTTTCGCTTTCTTTTTTTCTTTTTTTCTTTTTCTTCCAAAAATAAAGGCCGCCTATCGACTCTGCGTCCTCAATATCTTCAAACAACTATTAAATCGCCAGAACACGGATCGCACATGTACTTTATTTATAACAGTCAGTTATTCCTAACTCACTTAGAGTATCGTCCTCGTTAATGCGTAATCCCTAAGAAAAGGGCCTGGTCATGCCAAAGATGAAATTTATCAAAAGAAAGGGAGGAGGACAGTGAAATTAAAAAGAGATTGAGGTTTGAAGGTTTGCTTGTCAATTGACGTGTATCCAAGCTCTGTATACAGTTTCTTATTCGACTGTAAAGATGGATTGTCTCAAGAGTCTTAACTTGTGTGTATCGTTGATCTTGTTTCCCGGTCAATTCACTGCTTCATCTTATGGAGTTGATAGTTACTCAAGTGTTATGGAATGTCCAAGTGATAATATTGATGGTGTATCAAAAGCAATGAAGGTTTCTAAGAGTAGTCTAAAGTTATTGTACATCCCTTTCAATGGATTTGTTGACTCTAAACGTCTTGGTTCATGCTTTGACTCGCCCTCTTATATACCCGCGTTATTAGCTGTTGCAGCTAATAATCAAGGAAATGTTTTTTGTATTCATTTTCATGGGAATGCATGTGATATCGGACAAGGTACTTTCTTACTGACTCATTTATTTACTCAATCATTTACTTGCATTCTTTAATTATTAGTTGGTGTATGTGCCTCGAGAGAATCTTATTCATTAAATGCTCATTATTTAGTTGTTGAATATCCTGGTTATGGGATATCCAATGGTTTACCTTCTGAGGAGTTGTATGATGAAGTTGCTTTTACTGTATATAAATTTGTGATAAATGAGTTGAAGGTACCACCATCCAAAGTGGTTCTTATAGGAAGAAGTATTGGCACAGGTAACATTTCTTTTATCATTCCATGCTCACTTGCTCATTATAACTTTACTTATAGGCATAGCTGTTAAATTAGCAGCAAAGTTGCAACAATTGAATAAGCCAGTCGCTGCAGTAATACTACAATCCGCTTACTCGTCGATCAAAGCTGTTGCATTTGATCTTGTTGGTTCATATTTGCCGTTATTCATGACAGATCGATGGGAAAGTTACAAATATTTAGTGGGTAATTATATGAATGAAGGTACTCTACTACTATCACTCCCTTACTCACTCACCTACTTACTCACTTACTTACTTACTCAGCTAAAACTGCTCCTATTATACAAGCCCCAGTCCTATTTATTCACGCGGATAACGACATAATAATTGATGTAGAACAGTCAGTAAGCTTACATAAAGCAAGACTACGTGAAGGTTTAGTAAGTGAATTATATATACAGAAAAGCACTGCCTCTTTCGTCAAAGGGCACAATAACTTTGACTACGACCAAGACGTGATTATTCCTTCCCGGGATTTCCTGGGTAAATACGTGACATATCAGGGATTTTGGGGGATTAACGGGACTTCTATTGATAAATTCCGTGTTATTCCACCTGTTTATTCCAAAACTAATACGATTTCGGCAATAAAACAACTGAATAAAAACCATAAAATATACAATATTTGTAGCTGTGTTCGATGCGCCATCTGTCCATGCGCCTTCTGCACTGAAGGCTGTGTAGCCGTTACCACTGGTTGTATCACCGGACTCGGTGACTGCATCCTTGGTTCGAAGAAAAAGTATATTTATGCATCAAAAATAAGTCGCACTCAGCCGACCACTTCATCCTCATCGACGTGGTCGCACAGCTTTTATTGGAATAAACGCAATAATATGGAGACAACCACACACAACACCGTGGAGAACCCTATCATTCACGGTGAAGAGGACTCGAGTATTAATTATTTACCTGGATAGATACGAAGGTAAGAAGTCCCACCTAGTCATACCATGTAGCAATGATGAAGAATGCACTAGAGAAGTTACCAATACACAGTGTTCTCATGCAAATATATGCAGAAACTTGAATTCACGAGCTACCTACCTACCTACTACTACTAACCTAGTATTACTATTACTACTACTTTTACTCATTTTATTCCTTTGAGAACAGGTCAACAACAGTGTTGAGTAAGCTTTTCTTGAGAGTCGTTAATGTGTTACATCTCATATTGTGGTATACGACTTGGTGCTTGGCACACGACCCAAGTGATCATCAATATCACCTACTAGTGTATCGGTTGTAGGTACACCAGTAATAACACCCACTTGCTCGATGGTTAGCAATGATTCTAGTGTTTTTACTTGTAATATACTGTCTAAAGTTACACTTCTCTCCTTCTCCATGTCATACGCATCGCTAGTAGGACCAAGTGCAACGGCTACTACTACCGGTATGTCACAGGATTCCAAGGGATTTCAATCGGATTTTTCCAAAAAAATCCTGGTAGAAGGTTTTTCTAAACACCCATTGGTATTATAAATAAAAACATTGGTATCTCTAATGAATAGTATTAATGCGTCAATTCAAAGAGACTTCCGTACTTTTACCCAATTCGATGCAAGTATCCTTGAGGAAATGAATAGTGGAAGCGATACGTTCTATGGCAGAATAGTCTGCATCAATCCCCACAACAACCCGTTGGAGAAAGCGCCACTTACTCTGGAGTACCTCAGTGATGCAGAGCAGTTGTTTCCATTTATCATGGGACCCGATGCCGTGGAAAAGCTTCATGGAATGAACCATCGAGACTTACTATTAAATATAGGATATAAAGAAGATTGGCTAAATTTAAAACATTCCCGCGGATTGGTATTTTATTTAGTTGTTTTCCGTAAATCTGTTTGTGACAAAGAATTGAAAATGGCACCAGTATTAGCTACTTGGGATGGAATATTTGAGTTAATTACACAAATATCGAGTGACTGTGCAGAGAAATTAAGACCTCATTGGGCTGAAATAGACAAAGTAGAGTACACAAAAGATATCGAATCTATCGCAAATGCAGAGTTGTATAAGGTGGTGTCATCTTTCGAGGAGTTTGCTAAAACTTCTGTTGTATGTGACAGTCCTAAGATGGCAAGACAATTTTTACGTCATGCATTAAAATGCAACGCATTATATAAAGGAGATGGATATACGTATAACGAACAGGGAGTTAAAGGCCTGGCCGAATACTTATTCAAAAGAGTGTCGTTAAAGCAGCTAAATGGAAGCAATAGAAATGGTATCGTTTTATGTCAAAAACTAGAATGGTAAGCAGATGGCTAAGCTTATCCATGCCAATAGGAACAGGGGGAAGTAGTAACAACCTTACAAGTTATATATATTATATTATGTGTTTCGATTATTAAACTATATGCTTTACATCGCTAACTTAATTATTCAAAAATGGTGGCAGGGAGGTCCAACGCAGCTGTTACTCGGAGATAAAGAGTCATCTCTATACTTCGACAATATTAGACATTAGTGCATAGACTTTTATCATCAGTAGCACAATTTTCATTTATTGCTGAACATACTTTACCGCATGAATCAACACTATATTTCGTCAGGATATTGAAACCTTGTGCGAATAATGCACAGTAGCATGCTATGAATACTAATAACACGGAAGCCATCCATCAACCTTTTATATGCTCCCACCTTCGACTACTCCGCGCATGTAACACAACAGTAGCCAAATAAGTCAGGCAACGTTATCTTTTATACTTGGGTACAGCTTGCTGTATTCCGTAACCTAGACGAAACTATTTGTACGTATTCCTTCCGGTTAGTTTGTTAGTAGGTAGGTGGTGTGGCAAAAACAATCGTGATGGTGAAGTTGTTGCTTCAAACCACTGTGACCAGTTAGTGCATACTTTTAATTAAAAAGGTACTTTTCATATTGTGGTGCACGACTTGGTGCTTGGCAAGCGACCCGAGTTATCATCCATGTCACTTACTAACCCATCGGTTACAGGTACACCAGTGATAACACCCACTTGCTCGGTGGTTAGCAATGACTCTAGTGTTTTTACTTGTAATATACTGTCTAAAGTAACACTTCTCTCCTTCTCCATGCCGTACACATCGCTAGTAGGACCAAGAGCAACGGCTACTATGTGTGTTTTATCAATACTACTAAACTTGAATAGCCAATCATGGCGAGGAATGCCATCTAATACGAGCTGTGCATCACCATTAATCCCACTACAATGAACGAATAAGTAAGTGAGTGAGTGAGTGAGTGACTATATACAATACCTGTTACTATCAACAACTGCGTCATCATTGATAATGAAACAAATACTGGCTAAGTTATCTGCTATTCCACTGCCGATCGCCTTCACGTAGGATTCTTTTAATGCCCAAAATAAGAAAAAATATGCATATTTATCCTCTTCGATTTGAGCTTTATTGATACCTAAAATGAGAAAGAGTAAGAGTGTTAAGTGGGTATATAAATAATAGTAACAAGTCGTACATTCTACTTCACTGGGATGTAGTTGCTTGGTGAACATATTTATGTACTCACTAGAGTTACTACAACAATTTGATCTGGTCGCAATATCGACAATATCAATGCCTTATAAAGAGATCAACAGTGAGTGAATAATATTGTGGGGGTAGAGGTAAGTGTGTACCTACGGCGCAGTGCATATGACTGGCTATTGCAACATATTTACCATGATGAGAAACATTATAATTCCAATTTGTGATTATTGATTTATCAAATTTCGCAAAAGGTTTATTTTGAGATGTACGGTGTATACTGTAATCACCTGTGTGCGTTAGTAAATTAGTATATTGTCTATAAGTGTAGTAGATTTAGTTACGGTCATACCATAATTACTGTAATTATGCTGCAAGAAACTCCTTATCAATGCATGTTGCATACAAATACTAAGAAATGCACGCTTTTTATCAATGAAAAAAATAAATTTGTTTATTTTCTCAATCTCGTTTACACTGAATAATGCCAATAATGAAGTCCAGCACCCGTCTTTCTCGTCATTACCTATTGATTATTGAAGGAAATTAGCACAGATTATACTTTGAAGACAGAGAATATAGTAGTACCTAGTAGTGGACAGTTGATATCAACATACCAAATTTCCATTTACACATTAATACAGTCAGAGGGACTCAAAAACATCTGAAATTTCTTGTCTTCTTGGTTTTCTGAAATCGTGGTACCGGTCTTAGTCTGTACCGTACCTCTATTTACCTGGTAATTTTTACCAGCAGCTCTAACATTGCTATTTTATAAACAAAAATCCTACAGACCCGTTACTATTATCAGTATTCAAACTGCCGAGATCAAAAGTAAAACCTTTAAACACCTGGGTGACAATAGCTTTTGTAATTAACATCAACTATATATACATAATTTCATTACAATTACTGCTTTATATTTTATACAATTTGTACTTGATCATTGCCTAGTTGCGAATTCAACACCAGCTATGAATCTATCATGCGAATATCCCCCTTGTAAATTTACCTCATCTTCACACTTCCAAACCTTTCACACGGATCCCTTCGTCGTCTTACTTTTTATTTACATTCTTCATAAGTAGTGCCTTGGCTTTATTTACATTCTTGTACAACAGCATGGCATTACCTAAGCTAGTATTATTACTACTACTTTGAGGACTTGATGATTCCATCTTTGCACTTGACTGTTGTTCTAATGTATCACGTACTAGTTGTTCACGCTCTTCAAACACTTGGAATGCGCGGACAAAGGAGCCACGTGTGCCTAGGGAGTGAGTAAATGAGTGATTGATTCTATGAAAAAGTGACTCTACTAAATACCTTGTTTGAACTGCTTTCTTCTGGTTTTCCACTCCTCAAAGCTAATTTCAGTATCCTCGGTCATATCATACACTGCATCGTCGTGGTTACTTTGTAAGTTCTGGTACTCCAAGAAGAGAGCTGCCTCATCCTCTGCTTTATCCTCAGAATTAGTGTTTATCGCTGATTGCTGAAGACGCAATACTGACTCTTGATGTTGAGTACGAGCTACTGAATGAATAGGGTTCGTGGTCGCGGCAATAGAGTTACTGTTGCTGTCATTGCCGTAAGAAACTGAACATCCCACCTCTTCATCGGTGGTACTGTAAATGGCATCAATACTAAATGTAGTGCTATTTCTTGGTGCGACGAAAGGTTTATCATTACTCGCTAAGCCTTTCATTTCAATGTCACGAGTTTCATCTCCTTCTACTCCTATTCCTACTTCTCCAACTACTGAGGATATCCAATTGGCCTTGATGGCATCGTCTCTGCCAAGTATCTTTTGTATTATAATGAGTCCGAATAGGTAAGTATGGATGCGGTATGCATAGTCGACGTTAACCATTAATTTCTCTGCAAGGATGCGTTCTTTGAATATCCTACCGATGCACAATATATCAAGTAGTCCAAATAGAGACAGTTGGTAGTAATAATTATCCACGTATAGAAGCATTACCTTGGCTAAAGCGAGTAGAACACCGTAGAATTGAACGTAGACAAAGTAATTGACGAGGATCATGGGGACGTCGCGGTTGCTGCTGAAGAGACACGCGATGATCAACGAGCCAAACATAATAACCATAATGGGGAGAATAGTAAGGCGGCCAATTAATCGCACAGTTAACTCATACTTGGCATACTTACGCTGGAACTCCACAGTCTCGGTGAACGGGCAGATGTAGAGGTACTTCAATAATAGCCCAATAGAAACTGCGCTCGGCGTGATGATAAACAAGTTTATTACAACACCCAAGCCTAGTCCGTCAAGCATGAAGTACTGTAATAGCATGTTGGAGAACTGGTATAGCACAAATACCGCGACATCCTTGCCGATATACAGGATGCGTGTGCCGTGCGTTTTGACCCGTCCGTGAAGTAGAAGCAAGAAAATAACGAGTGGTTGTGACATATATAAAGCAGGATATCTTCTATGCGACCGGGCGGGAATACTAAGTGTTTACTAGTGCACGGCGCCTTTACCACACACCCCTCTGGGTATAGACAAGCACTGCACCCTAGTAACGTGCGCTGTTGATGCATATACTCGCGATATCCTTTCGAGTACTTGTCTTCTTCCTCTACCAACGCGCCGCTATTCTCTGCATACATCTTCCCTTTCTTTGACGATGCTTGCTTCACCAACTTTAATTTTTCTTCCAATAGCATATTACTCTGTACGAGTGCGTTATTCATGAGTAGATCAGACAGCAACACATGTTTACTCTCATTACTAGTAGCTGTACTCATACTACACGTAACGTGGGTGTCTGACTGGTACGAGGTGTCATACAGCTGAGTCGCGGTCAGCTTGCCATATCGCAGGAATGAGTACAGATACAGGCATATATAGATAGCTAGGAAATAGCCCATGAACGCGCCGAGGTAGTACTTGATCTTTACCTTGGCTACTTTGGCATCTAGTGGTACAGTTAAAAGGTTGGCAACTACATTATCTCGTTTCGTGGGAGCTAAAGTAGGTATGGATGTGGGTGATGAGGTAGGCGATGCAGTGCCGAATATGACATAGTCGGTGGTAGTCGATTGCCAGGAGCTAGTACTACCACTGTTGGAATGTAATAACGTATCGAATGCCCCCGTTGAAATGGACTCATTCAATGATTCGATAAACATCGCGGTGGCATGGTTGGTGTTGTTAAAAATGGACGTATGTGTGGTGATGCTGTACACCACCTCACACTCTTGTGATGTAGCAGATAGAGACCTCCTCTGTGCAGCATCAGTGACTAATTGGATAGTAACTTCTTCCTTCTTACTGTTATAACCCAACATACTCGCCACCGTCTGCTTGAATAAAGCATCATTGGACTCTTTATTACTGGAGTAAGTACTCGCAGATATACCCACGAATCCCTGTGTGACCGTAAAGTACACACGCACACTCGATGCATAGGTGGGATAGGCGGAGGGCGACAGAGTAGGTGTGCAAGATGGCATTGCTGATGGCACAAGCGATGGCTGTAAAGTAGAAGGAGAGGTACTAGGTGTCGCTGTAGGTACCTCGGTAGTAACTGTTACAACCTTCCTTATACGATTACCTTCACATTCTGATATGTATAAATTATCTGCGCCGTCAAAACGACTGTAGCATGGAGCTTTTATGGCAGCACTAGTTGCCGCTGATCCATCACCTGAAGATGCTTGTGCTCCTGTGCCTACCACAGTGGTAATCAACCCTGTTGAGGCATCAATTTTACGTATTCGGAAATTGTACTGATCACATATAAAGAGGTTACCGTAGCTATCTGGCATTACATCGATAGGGTAGAAGAGCGAAGCCGCAGTGGCTTGTATGTTGTCGCCATCATATCCACCAGATGTGCTCCCAATCCCTGCAATTGTGCTGATGATTCCAGAGGAAATAGTGATCTTGCGGATGACATTATAAGCCAAATGATCGCCGATGTAGATATTGCCGGCGCTGTCCAGATTGATGCCATGTGGTCGTTGAACAGTAGCAGCCGTTGCTTGTCCACCATCACCACTATAACCTGTCGAACCATTTCCCGCAATCGTTGTAATAACACTTGTCGATGCGGTCACCTTCCGGACACGATTATGGTCTGCATCACCGATGTATACGTTACCTATAGCAATTGTAAGTAAAAAGGTTTAAAGAATCGATAAAATCAACGAACCTGCAGTATCCACAGCTACCCCAATAGGGCTGTAAAGTGACGCACTCGTGGCAAGGCCATTATCTCCACTGAAAGTCGTTGAACCGGAACCCGCGATCGTCGATATAGTGCTTGATGACTTAGTTACCTTGCGGATGCGTTGATTATAAAAGTCGCTGATATACAGATCCCCTGAATATATGAGAGTGTAATTAGTGATGAAATATTGCTCTTTAACTTGTAAGATTACCTGTTGAATCGGCGCAAAGTCCATGCGGTCCATTTAGGTCCGCGCCCCTCGCTATTCCGCCATCACCACTGAAGCCTCCAGTGCCTGTTCCTGCGTATGTACTGATTATTCCCGTTGACAAGGTGATCTTGCGCACCCGGTAATTGTAAAAGTCATTGAAGTAAACATTTCCGCTGGCATCAATCACTATTCCTGTTGGTGTATTAGTTGTGGCACTTGTAGCTTGCCCATTATCACCACTGAAACTTGCAGCACCATTCCCAACAATAGTACTAATAATGCTAACAGAATGAGGCGATTGAGACGGGTGTATTGTAGGAGCCATACTAGGTGCTGCGGTCGACGGTGTAACGGATGGTGTCATTGTTGTTGGTACAGGAGTTGGCGCAACTGTTGGCGCAACTGTTGGGATCTCGGTGGTTATTGTGACGACTTTCCTCACTCGATTTCCGAACAATTCTGTTACATATAAGTTACCATCTTGGTCGAAGCGGCAGTAGCATGGTGCGTTAATAGTAGAGGAAGTAGCCGCAGATCCATCACCTGTTGATGACGCAGTGCCTGTACCAACTACAGTTGTAACCAAGCCTGTTACCACGTCGACTTTGCGTATTCTATGATTGCCAAGGTCGGCTATGTACAGATTGCCACTTCTATCGAGTACTACATCATAAGGAGTATTAAATGCTGCGCTCGTGGCTTGTATGTTGTCACCGTTATACCCTACTGATGTACTACCGATGCCTGCAATTGTGCTGATGATCCCAGTTGACACAGTAACTTTGCGGATGACATTGTAAGCGCTCCAGTCTCCAAAGTAGAAATTGCCGGCAGTATCAAGATCAATACCTACGGGATACATGGTGGCAGCCGCCGTTGCCTGGCTTCCATCACCATTGTAACCCGTCTAACCGTCACCCGCAATAGTTGTAATAACACTTGTAGATATTGTTATCTTACGAACACGATGATGGTAAGAATCACTGATTAACACGTTGCCTACAAAAAAAATTAACGTGATGAGTTTATTACCCAGCTAGTGGTTCTTATTGATCATTTACCTGAAGTATCCACGGTAACTCCGGACGGTATGTAAAGTGATGAAGAAGTGGCCTGTATGTTATCCCCATTGAAAGTCGTGAGACCCGTGCCCGCTATGGTTGTAATGATGCTTGTTGAAGCAGTTACCTTGCGAATTCGGTGATTATAATGATCGCTGATATACAGATTGTCTAGTAACAGATGAGAGGTTGTAAGAGCGTGGTGCTGCCGCTTTGTTATGTAAAATCTGTTGAATTACCTGAAGAGTCGATTGATAGCCCGTGGGGCACGTACAAATCCGCACTACTTGCTACTCCGCCATCACCGCTGAAACTACTAGTGCCTGTTCCTGCGTACGTACTGATTATACCTGTTGATACAGTAATCTTGCGCACCCTGTTGTTATATTGATCATTGAAGAAAACATTTCCAGTGGAATCTAGCACGATTCCAGTTGGCCAATAAATATCAGCAGCAGTGGCTAGCCCATTATCACCGCTGTAACTAGCAGTCCCTGTTCCCGCAATAGTTGATTTAATACTGATGGAATGTGGGCTAAATGTCGGTTGCGATGTTGGAGGAACCACTGTAGGTATTACTGTTGGTGCCACAGTAGGAAGTATACTGCAAGAGTAAGTAAGGAATAAGGTATTACTTATTGAAATACTTGGTGTTTACTTACCTGGGACTACTTGTTGCTACCGTCACCTTGCGAATGCGTTGGTTGTGAAGATCGGCGATGTATACGTTGCCTAATGGACAAAAATTGTAAGGAAAACGGATAATTGAATGAGTAGGTATGAGTACCTGATGAATCCAGCGCAAGTCCGTAGGGGTAACACAACATCGCGCTAGTAGCGGAACCTCCATCTCCACTGTAACCAGTGCTGGTACTACTACCGGCCATTGTGTTGATGATGCCCGTTGAGACCGTCACCTTGCGAATACGATTATTGCTTTGATCCGCAATGTACACATTACCTAAAAAGAAATATTTAATGAATATTGCAGATGAATATACCTATGTACTGAGTAGGTACCTGATGCATCAACTGCGACTCCTGTTGGATTACACAAATAAGCGTTTGTGGCTGGACCTCCATCGCCACCAAAACTTGCAGTATTATTACCGGCAATCGTGGTAATAATACCCGTTGACACTGTCACTTTGCGGATAACTTGATTACCGGTATCCGCAATATATACGTTGCCTGAAGTATCTAGAGCGACTGCATTAGGACGATTCAATACTGAAGCTGTAGCTTGGCCTCCATCGCCGCTGTAACTTCCACCTGTGCTACTTCCAGCAATTGTAGTGATTATGTTTGTTGATATCGTCACTTTGCGGACACGATCATTCTGGTAATCAGAGATGTATACATTTCCTGTATAATGAAATAAATCAAATATTCGATGAAAATGTGTGTAATAATGAAGTACCTGATGAATCAACGGCGAGACCCAGTGGGTAGCTCATTTCAGCTGCCGTTGCTTGACCGTTATCGCCACTAAAGGTGACACTAGAAGCTCCCGTAGCACCGCTACCTGCGATCGACAATATAATACCCGACGATACAGTCACCTTCCGGACACGATTATTGGTGCTATCACTAATGTAAACATTGCCTAGTACCAGTAGGATATTGGTTACGAAGAATGTCTACGGCTAAATATATACGGTTGAATACCTGATAAATCCACGGTGACTACAATTGGACCATTAATTGTAGCCGATGTCGCAGCACCGTTATCGCCGCTATAACTACCAGTCCCTGTGCCAGCAAACGTGGATATAATGCCAGTTGATGCTGTCACCTTTCGGATGCGATTATTTAGAGTATCGACGATATATACATTACCTAGGGATGTATAAGAAGTTAAAGGAGATTAACTTCCATTTATTTTATAATTGATACCTGATAAATCAACCGCGACACTATTCGGATTATGCAATTCCGCGGCTGATGCAGCTGCTCCATCACCACTGAAACTGCTAGTTCCAATACCAGCAAATGTGCTAATGATGTCTTCAGCAACAGCGACACTTAGCATAATAGATGGTGTGATTAATGGTTCCACCATTGTAGGACTTACACTAGGATGGAGAGTAGGTGATGAATTAACTAAAGAGCTAATCAAAAGCAACATGGTATGATATATCAGTGCTATTTCTAGCAACCACATAGTTGAATTACGGACGGAGAGTGTCCTCTCAGATAGTTCAATGCATCAAGATTTTCTGGGTACTAGGCTGCAATGAAGGCTTCCCAGATGACTACCTAGTTCATCAGAGGACAGAACCAGAATGGAAAGAATTTTATTTTTTTGGCAGTTTATGAGACCGGTGTCAGTGTGAGAAATGCTGCATTCAAAATACGTTTTTATATTTAAAAATAGTTAAAAACAAGCTAATAAGTTGTTACAAGTTATAAACCCTATAGATCAGTTACTATTATCAGTATTTAATGACTTATATTTTGGCGATCGTGACCCGGCCCCAACATCGATGACAATTTTCTCAAAGCTTCAGGCTTGGAAGAGTTCCCAAGGAACGCTTTTAAAGGTCATTTAATACAAAATAATTACATGCTACAAGGAATTATTCGCCGCGTGGCTCGAAGTCATCAGTTTCATCAAAAAAAGCATATTTCACGTCGTAATAATCATTTATTTCGGTCGATTCAGGTGCCATTATCAGATGCCATATGTAGTGTTTATTCTTTGCAACACAGTGATATCCTCAGCAAGAAGAGACCAGTAGTAGTAGCTACTTCAGCAAGTTCTCATGTTGCTAATAGAACCAATAATGACTCTCAAATCATCTCTTTCCTATCATATTTATATGAAAAATTGAAAAAATATCTGTTGACTTTATACCGCTTCTTCCGTCAATCAGTTGTGTTTACTCCAGTAACAATCTGCGCACCAATTGCATGGTGGCAATGTCGAAATCAAAAAAATATTAATTGGTTTTGGGATTTATTAAGGAGCTCTATATATACATCAGGTAAAAAACTCGCTCATTCGATAATTTACATGTTACTCATGCAATTATTATATTAGGTCCTTGTTTAATTAAATTTGCTCAATGGATAGCTACTAGACCTGACATTTTCCCAATGACGTTATGCCAAGAACTGGGTCATATGCAAAATAAAGTGCTTACAAAAGTAGATTATGTTCATGCTGAACATGCGCTTATCCAAGCATTTGGTAATGATTGGAATAAATCCTTGACGTTAGATAAAGACAGTTATTTAGGCTCGGGATGTGTTGCGCAGGTACTGTATATTACTCACTCACTAATACTTAATTACTTACTTACTCACTCACTCACTCACTCACTCTTACTTACTCACTCACTCACTCTTACTTACTTACTTACTCACTTACTCACTTACTCACTTACTCACTTACTCACTCACTCACTCACTCACTCACTCACTTACTCACTTACTTACTTACTTACTCATTTAATACGCAGGTGCTGAAAGGTAAACTAAATGAGAAACCCGTGGCTATAAAAATCTTGCATGCAGGAGTCCGAGATTCTATTCTCAGTGATATCTCTCTTATGGCAATAATAACGGACTTGCTCGAGCTACTCCCTGGAATCAGTAACTTGTCTTTACGAGAGAGTATAGATGAGTTCAAAGCACTGATGTTGATGCAGCTTGACCTGACGAATGAGGCCAAGAACATGGTGTTGTTTCAAAATAATTTTAATAAGAAAAATCTTAATATTAAATTTGCTAACCCAATATTTCCCTATGTAACCACGTCAGGTAACTCACTCACTCTTACTCTTACTCTTACTCACTCACTCTTACTCTTACTCATTCACTCTTACTCATTCACTCTTACTCACTCACTCACTCTTACTCACTCACTCACTCTTACTTACTTACTTACTTACTTACTTACTCAGTGATGGTACAGAGCTTTGAGGAAGGGGAGTTGATGAAGCATTACATGGAAGAGGACAAATTGCCGATGAAAAATAAAATAAAATTAGCAAAACTTGGATTAAATGCGATACTTAAGATGGTATTTCAGGATAATTTTATTCACTGTGACATGCATCCTGGTATGTTTTACACACCCACTCACTCACTCACTCACTCACTCAATCACTTACTCACTTACTCACTTACTCACTTACTCACTTACTCACTTACTCACTTACTCACTTACTCACTTACTCACTTACTCACTTACTCACTCACTCTTACTTACTCACTCACCCACTCACCCACTCACTCACTCACTCTTACTCACTCTTACTCACTCACTCACTCAGGGAATATCATTTGCCGTTTCGACAAGAATGATAAGAATAAAGTAGAACTCATCCTGATTGACACGGGTATTGTGTGCACTTTTTCCTCAACGGATCGCAGAAATTTCTTGGAATTATTCAATGCAGTGCTGCAAAATAACGGTCAAGAAGTGGGTAGACTGTTGATTGAACGATCACGTACTCGTCAGTGCCGTGATTATGAGAAATTTTTATTAAAAACTGAATCCCTTGTCAATAATGTGCATGAATCCGGTCTATCATTAGGTAAAATAAGTGTCGGTAAGATTCTAACGGATATCTTGTCGCTATGTTATCTACACGAAGTCAAGTTAGAATCCCGTTTTGTAGCCGTTGTTCTTGCATTAGGTATTGTAGAGGGTATCGGGCGCACTCTTGATCCCGATATTGATATCCTCAATGAAGCTGGTCCCTATGTGTTTGAAGCTTGTGTAGCATTATAACTTTGTATTTAGTATTTACATATTTTATTCTCATGGTAATTCTACAGGTGAGGTGTGTCGCTCATTGCGTGGTGCAGTGGGTGCTTGGTAGTGCGGATGGCTCAATACTATTAATTGTGGTTAGAACAGGAAGTTTCCTCGTTCGTTTTCAAGAATTTCTCCATATTTATTAGCCATTCTACTGTTTTGTACACATCATTATGACTAGCACCTGAGAAAGGAAATGAGTAAGTGAGTGAGTAAGTAAGTAAGTAAGTAAGCCAGTAGGTGAGTGAGTGAGTGAGTAAGTAAGTAAGTAAGTAAGTAAGTAAGTGAGTGAGTGAGTGAGTGAGTACCAATGGAAGGACTGAACACCACGTTATATTGTTTCTTCTTACTATTATACGCATTGACCATAATCTTGCGATATAATTGCTCAGAGAATGTAATTGGCACTTTCTTATCCTCTGTTCCATGTACAAACATTATATTCGTGTCCAGCTGGTGGATGCGATCAATAGTGGGATATCTGAACATCAATGAGGTGTTAATCTGGGATTTCACCCATGGAAATATGCGGAATATAGCACCAACTGGGTGTACTAACGCGGCATCCGGGAAAGTGGTGAATGGAGAATCTAGTATCAATCCAGTAATTATCCCTGAAGTAAGTAAGTAAGTAAGTGAGTGAGTGAGTAAGTGAGTGAGTGGTATTACCAGGTACTGAATCTTTTAATTTATGAGCTAATGCAACACCAACTGCACTACCAAGACTATGTCCATAGAAATAAAGGAATGGTAATTTCTTATCTTTATGACATTGATCACTAGTACGTCCACTGATGTTGTTGCCACAACCAAGGTAAGAGAGACCATTTCCATGCTTACATAACACTGATTCAACCCAATTTAGTACAGCAAAAGCATCTGTAGTAGTATCTTCTTCAGATATTGGCCAACCAGTTGAATCACCGAATCCGCGGTAATCAAAGGTGATGACGTGGGCATCGTATTGTGTCGCAAGTGTTTTCACAAAGTCTACGCGGTACTTCAATCCCCGATTGCCTGAATTACCATGAAAATATAAGATAATACGAGAAGAATGTGCAAGCATTTCATCAAAATCAGTTGATTGTAATGATGATATATTCATTTTAGGAGGAAGTATATGCCATCCATGTAATACTTCATTGTCTATTATTATAGAATGTAATAATAGTAAGTGAGTATGTGTGATGAGTCAGTTAATAAGTAAGTAAGTCAATACCTGATGTTGTAATATTAATATTTCGACCCCATCCTTGTAATTGAAATTGTGATAAATCTTTTAAATTCATATTCGATCTATATTCTGGGTTAGACTATATTTAATGAGTGTATGAATGAGTAAGTAATAATAGAGTAAAAGGAAATAAATAGTGAAAGAGTACATATATCAAATAAACTAATAATGATTGAACAAAACGTGAATACATTGTCAATAAAACAAACAAAAAATAGCTAATAACTAGGAATATTACAAGTGTATTCACTGTAAGTAGCTTTGAATTGAATCTGTTACGCGACTTCCCTATAAAGAGAAAGGAAAAGAGTAAGTATGAAGTTATCACTGTCAAGGTTTCAATATACCTGAGCCGAATATATTACCGAATATTACCCATTTATTACTAGTCTGTGTGCCTGGATGAGTAAAATATTAAGTTATGATACAAGTATATCGTTATCTACGTAAATAAGTCGTATTTACCTGCATCTTTATAGATTAACAAATTTGGTAATTTTGCATCTGATATTTGATCAACTAATGAATTTACCGCCGTCCGCTTAGATGGAATCGATTGGTCTGAGATACGACTCACTCCACGGTTTACTGGGCTATTACCCATATTGGAAAACGTGTTAATGGATCAATTTTATCTTTTGATCGATTCTCGGATTCATCAACCATGCCGGTACTCGTAGGCCGCCGGTTGAATGTGATCTGAGAACCTCATAGAGTTTAAGAGTCAATGTTTTCAAAGATTACATGCTGATGTAAATAATGTTATTTTCAATATTTTAGAACTTTCTTTCAAAAGTTGAGCTGATTACTGGTCATGTCTCCGGCTCCGGTACTGCGTAAGCACTTAGGTAGTCACTAAAAAACTACGGTTCAGTGCTTGTCGGTAGTGCACCGAAAGGTGTGTGTGTGTGTGTGTGGACTTTGAGAATTTGAAACCATTTGGTTGACTAGTCACCTTCATTAACTATTGTGCACGGTTTATTTGAATAATGCCGAATAGTATCAATAATTTGACGTTGAAATCATTAAATTTATTGGAATATTACCAACAAGATAAAAACAATTGCAACACCAAGTTGTCTTTGAACTCTTTTGATAAAACAAACGAGAAAGACTTACTTTCATTACTAGGTTCATTTTATTCACTCGCTCAAATTCCTTGTTGACCCCAATACTTATTAAATCAACATCTCATTCATTTTCATTATTTAGATTATTTTTTGCGTATAATCAATGGGGAAGAATATAGTGATCGTATGAGTGGAATATGGCCATATCAAGATGTAAAAATGAAGAATAGTAGTAAAAGGGTAATAACAGAGTATTTAAATAGACTCGTAGACGACAAGAAATTACTTTTGAGTGATATTCATACTTCAATATTGTCCTTAGCAAAAGGTGATAAAGTATGGAAATTGTTGTATAAATTAAGTGAGTATTGTGTTACATTATGTATTAATCATCATAGTACCAATGTGACATTACCAAATAGTACCCAACATATAGGTATGACACTCACTTATTCACTTAATAAAAGTCTTACTCACTCACTTACTTACACATTATTTTACTTATAGAAATAATTAATAGTATATCAAAAGATATACCAATAATAGACGAAGTAATACAGACAGAATATGATTTATTGATATCTGAATGCAAAGAAACAGCAAAAAGACACAATGAAATATCTGAGTATAGCAACGAGTTAGATAAAAGATTCAAAGCTGCAACTAAAAGCATTGATACAAGGTAACACGCTTATACTCATTCATATGTCTTAAACTTGAACGTACTAACTTATTCGTTGTAGCAAATCTAATCTAATGGCCTTAATGCATGACCCAGAAACTAATGATATTTTAAGTGAAAAAGGAAAAATTACTAGAACGGAAATTATTTCAAAAAGTAAAAAATAATTAAATAATTTTGTTTGCATGGTTCTTCCAATGATCATTAACATCTCTTCTCCTCTCTAATGTTGGGTGTGGAAAAGTGATGAGCTCAAAGTTTCCGGAATTTAAAAATTGAAAAACGGAAATTTCACTGCATAATCCGGGTTGTGATCTTTGTAGGTTTGTGGTGTGTATGTACTTCGTTCTGCTCGTCTAGTTAACTATAGAGGTGACTATTATAAGTAGAAATGAAACCTCGACCACGTACAAGTGACTCCTCATCAAGGAGTAAGAAGATACCTGTGGGTCGACCTCAATGGGATGATTCTATATTTCATCGTCCCGATAATCTCAGTATAAGTAAATCTCATGGAAATTCAATGAATCCTACACTAAATAAGACAAAAACGACAACTCATGCAACTAAAATAAAAGCAAAAATTATCATCCATGATAGTGAAGACGATGTTATGAGCTCTTCTGCATCCTCTGCATCCTACTCACCCATTTCTCCTCCTTATTATTCCAAACATAGTGTGGAAGATACAGATGAGGAAGAAAGGTACTATATAAAATTTAATACTCTTACCGTTGAACAAGTGAATAATAAAGATATATTGAAATCGTCGCGTTCATTAGCAGCAGAAATGGGGAAAATAAGTGAAGAAATCATCAATCCCTCTGCCAGGTACCTATCTTTTAACT
>JACCDO011418619.1_pt1 | contig 18832 bp, 18 predicted proteins | sample 7446101 | NCBI WGS metagenome assembly JACCDO01 (sample SAMN15323440, study PRJNA562643) | freshwater metagenome | isolation source: river surface water | place: USA:Blue River Watershed | collected 2017-08-16 | reverse complement strand
CTTCCAGCATGGCGAGGTTTTCGTCACCGAAGATGGCGCAGAAACCGACCTCGATTTAGGCCACTACGAGCGCTTCATCACGACGCGCATGAAAAAGGCCAACAACTTCACCACCGGTCAGATCTACCAAAGCGTGCTCGACAAAGAGCGCCGCGGTGATTACCTGGGCAAAACGGTGCAAGTGATTCCGCACATCACGAACGAAATTCAGGAGTTCATCAAACGCGGCGCTGCTTACGAGACGCCTGAGGCGGTGGATGTGGCGATTGTTGAAATCGGTGGCACCGTGGGTGATATTGAATCCCTGCCTTTCCTTGAGGCGGCGCGCCAAATGAGCTTGAAGATCGGCCCGAACAACACGGCCTTCGTTCATCTGAGCTACGTCCCTTGGATTGCCGCCGCTGGCGAGCTGAAAACAAAGCCGACCCAACACACCGCACAAAAATTGCGCGAAATCGGTATCCAAGCCGACGCGTTGTTGTGCCGCGCCGATCGCCCAATTCCTGAAGAAGAGCGCCAAAAGATCAGCCTGTTCTCCAACGTGCCTGAATGGGGTGTGATCTCCATGTGGGACGTGGACACCATCTACAAAGTGCCCCGTATGCTGCACGAACAAGGCTTGGACCGTCTGGTTTGCGAGAAGCTCCGCATCAATGCACAGCCCGCAAATTTGAAACGTTGGGACGACTTGGTGCACGAAGTCGCCAACCCAAAGCACGAAGTCTCCATCGCCATGGTCGGCAAGTATGTCGACCTGTCCGACAGCTACAAATCGCTCAACGAAGCCTTGCGCCACGCTGGCATGAAAAACCATGCGCGCGTCAAGATTGAGTACGTTGACTCCGAATTCATCACGCCTGAGAACGTGAGCCAACTCAGCAAATTCGACGCCATCTTGGTCCCCGGTGGCTTTGGTATTCGCGGCGTCGAAGGCAAGATTTCCTCCGCGCAATATGCACGCGTAAACAAAGTGCCTTACCTCGGCATCTGCTTGGGCATGCAAGTCGCCACCATCGAATACGCCCGCCACATGGCGGGTCTGAAAGACGCCAACAGCACCGAGTTTGTGCCCGATGGCCCCAATCCAGTCATTGCGTTGATCAACGAGTGGAAAGACGCCGACGGCAGCATCCAAACGCGTACCGCCAACTCCAACCTGGGCGGCACCATGCGCTTGGGGGCCCAAAGCTCTGACGTTGCGCCGGGTACCCTGGCGCATCAAATTTACGGTGATGTGGTGACCGAGCGTCATCGCCACCGCTACGAGGCCAACGTGAACTACCTGGACACCCTGCGCAAAGCCGGCTTGGTGATCTCGGCCCTGACACAACGTGAACAGCTGACCGAAATCGTGGAACTGCCTCAAACCGTCCATCCTTGGTACATGGGCGTTCAATTCCACCCTGAATTCAAGTCCACCCCGTGGGATGGCCATCCTTTGTTCAACGCTTTTGTCAAGGCAGCGCTGGACCACAAGGCCAAGGCCTAACCTTCCTCACAGAACGCACCATGAAACTTTGCGGATTTGACGTTGGCCTGAACCACCGCTTCTTTTTGATTGCGGGCACCTGCTCAATCGAAGGGCTGGAAATGTCCATCGACGTGGCCGGCCAGCTCAAAGAAATCTGCACGGGCTTGGGTATTCCGCTGATCTACAAAGGCTCATTTGACAAAGCCAACCGCTCATCGGGCAACACCAAGCGTGGCGTTGGCATCGATGCGGGTTTGAAAATCTTGGACGAAGTGCGTCGCCAGTTGCATGTCCCCATCCTGACCGATGTGCATGACGAATCGCAAGTCAAAACCGTGGCCAGCGTGGTGGACGTGTTGCAAACACCCGCATTTTTGTGCCGTCAAACCGACTTCATCCGAGCCGTGGCGCAATCGGGCAAACCGGTGAACATCAAGAAGGGGCAATTCTTGGCCCCTTGGGACATGAAGAACGTCATCGACAAAGCCCGTTCGGCAGCGCTCGAAGTGGGCTTGCCTGAAGACAACTTCTTGGCCTGCGAGCGTGGCGTGAGCTTTGGTTACAACAACTTGGTGGCCGACATGGTCAGCTTGGCTGAGATGCGCAAATCGGGCGCCCCCGTGGTGTTCGACGTGACCCATTCTGTGCAAAAGCCTGGCGGCCAAGGCACCAGCAGTGGTGGTGCCCGCGAGATGGTGCCTGTGCTGGCCCGTGCCGGGGTGGCCGCTGGCGTGGCGGGTTTGTTTATGTAAACTCACCCTTGCCCTGCTGAAGCTTGGTCAGATGGCCCCAACGCTGTCCCGCTGGGCAAGATGAAAGCCTTGTTGGAAACCTTGGTCGAGCTCGATGCCGTGACCAAGAAACACCCCTTCTTAGAAGACAACTTCGCCTAACCACACCCTTTTTATTTTTCAATTGAGAGAGTCTAGAAAATGAGTGCAATCGTAGATATCGTCGCCCGCGAAATTTTGGACAGCCGTGGCAACCCCACCGTCGAATGTGATGTGTTGCTGGAGTCCGGCACCATGGGTCGCGCTGCTGTGCCATCGGGCGCCTCCACAGGCAGCCGCGAAGCCATCGAACTGCGTGACGGCGACAAGAGCCGCTACTTGGGCAAAGGCGTGTTGAAAGCGGTGGAACACATCAACACCGAAATTTCTGAAGCCGTGTTGGGCTTGGATGCCTCGGAGCAAGCCTTCCTCGACAAAACCTTGATCGACCTCGACGGCACCGACAACAAGAGCCGCTTGGGTGCCAACGCGTTGTTGGCTGTGTCAATGGCCGTGGCCCGCGCCGCAGCCGAAGAATCTGGCTTGCCCTTGTACCGCTACTTCGGCGGCATGAATGGCAACCAATTGCCCGTGCCCATGATGAACGTCATCAACGGCGGCGCGCACGCCAACAACAACTTGGACTTGCAAGAGTTCATGATCATCCCCGTCGGTGCGCCCACCTTCCGCGAAGCCGTGCGTTACGGCGCCGAAGTGTTCCATGCGCTGAAGAAAATCATCCACGACAAGGGCATGAGCATTGCGGTGGGCGACGAAGGTGGTTTTGCCCCGAACGTGACCAGCCACGAGGCGGCCATCCAAATGATCTTGGACGCGATTGCCGCAGCCGGTTACACCGCAGGCGAGCAGATCGCCATTGGTTTGGACTGCGCGGCCAGCGAGTTCTACAAAGACGGCAAATACCACTTGTCTGGCGAAGGCTTGCAACTGACGGCCCAGCAATGGACCGACATGTTGGCCACCTGGTGCGACAAGTACCCCATCATCAGCATTGAAGACGGCATGGCCGAAGGCGACTGGGACGGTTGGAAGGTATTGACCGACCGCTTGGCCAAGAAAGTGCAAATTGTGGGTGACGACTTGTTCGTGACCAACACCAAGATCTTCAAAGAAGGCATCGACAAGGGCATCGCCAACTCGATCCTGATCAAGATCAACCAAATTGGCACCTTGACCGAAACCTTCGAAGCGATTGAGATGGCCAAGCGCGCGGGCTACACCGCCGTGATCAGCCACCGCTCTGGCGAAACCGAAGACAGCACCATTGCCGACATTGCCGTGGGCTTGAACGCAGGTCAAATCAAAACCGGCTCCATGAGCCGCTCGGACCGCATGGCCAAGTACAACCAACTCTTGCGCATTGAAGAAGATTTGGGCGACGTGGCGGTGTACCCAGGCCGCGCCGCTTTCTACAACCTGCGTTGATCGACCATGATGCTGCGCCCACTCCACGTCGTGCTGATTGTCCTGCTGCTGGTGCTGCAGGGCCAGTTGTGGTTTGGTCGCGGCAGCATCCCGGACGTGATGCGGCTGCGTCAAACGCTGAAAGACCACAAACAGCAAAACGCTGCCGCGCAATTGGCCAACGACCGCCTCAGTGCAGAGCTCCATGACCTGAAAGATGGCTTGGAGATGGTCGAGGAACGGGCACGCTCTGAAATTGGCATGGTCAAGCCGAACGAAGTTTTCGTGCAGATTGCACGCTAAACGCCCATGCACATCGCCATTCTTGGCGCGCCTCGGACTGGCAAAACTCAACTGGCACATGCACTGAATTCGCACCTCAAGTCATTGGGTGTGGACATCCATGTGCAGGATGTCGCGTCGCCTGACTCGCTGAATCGATCCGACTTGGTGCTGCTGTGCGGCCTAGATCTGACAACCGCAACTGAACACCAACTCACCGAAGACATCGCCATCCGGGCCATGTTGATGGCGCGTCAGCAGCCGTTTCAAGTGGTTTATGGGCAGGGGCCACAGCGCTTGGAAAACGCTCTGTATTGCATCGGCCGCCAGTTTCCTCACTGGGCCACACCCTTGACGCGCACCGAAATTACACCCAAGTGGCAAGGAGCCTGCGAAACCTGTGGCGATGGCGACTGCGAGCACCGCCTGTTCACACGCTTAGTGCAAGGATGACGTGCTGGGCGGCTGCGTATCGCCGCTGGTGAAGATGTGCGCGGCATCTACTGCGTCGTAGCGGTATTGCTGGCCACAGAAATCGCAACCGACTTCCACGTTGCCACGCTCGGCCAAGATACTTTCCACCTCGTCAGCACCCAAGCTGCGAATCATGTTGCTGACCCGCTCGCGACTGCACGAGCATGCAAAGCTTGGCGTGAGAGGTTCGAAGCGCACCAATTTTTCTTCCCAGAACAGCCGATGCAAAATCGTGTCGGCATCCAGGTTCAGCAACTCATCTGGCGTCAAACTGGCCGCCAAAATTGAAATGCGGTTGTAGTCTTCGCTCAGACCAATGCCGTCTTCATCCCCCATGCTGACTTGCGCAGCCAAGTTGCCCTCGCCTTTGACGGGCAAGCGTTGAATCAACAAGCCTGCTGCCGTGGTGTCGTTGGCTGCCAAGACCAAGGTGGTGTCGAGTTGCTCGCTTTGCAACATGTAGTGTTGCAACACGTCGCTGAATTTGTCGAGCTTGTTGCGCTGGTCATCGAATAAGGGCACGACCCCTTGGTAAGGCTGCTGTCCTGGCATTTTGTTGACCGGATCCAGCGTGATGGCACATTTGCCCTCGTTGTGGACATTGACCATGTCTGCCAAGGTCATGGCGTTGCCCATGTCGCCCACCACTTTGGCTGTGGCGCGCAAGCTCAGGTCCGGTTGCACCTCCACCACGGCGAGCTTCAAAGGGCCATCGCCGAAGATCTGTACCACCAAAGCCCCATTGAATTTGATATTCGATTGCATCAACACCGAGGCCGCAGTCATCTCGCCTAACAAATGACGCACTGCCTCTGGATAAGCGCCCGTTTCTGCATTGTCCGCACGGCGCTTGAGCACCTCTTGCCAGACATCGGTGAGCTGGACCAACATGCCACGCACGGGCATGCCATCGAATAAAAATTTATGCAATTGAGACATCAAGAAATTTTCTTCAACCCCGCTTTGAAGCGGTTTTTGTTAGCCACGTAATGCTGCGCGCTGCGGCGCAGGCCTTCAATTTGTTCCGGGGTGAGCTGACGTACCACTTTGGCTGGCGTCCCCATGATCATGGATCCATCGGGAAACTCTTTGCCTTCAGTGACCAAAGACCCCGCACCCACCAGGCAGTTCTTACCGATCTTGGCGTTGTTCAGCACCACGGCACCAATGCCGATCAGCGACTCATCGCCAATCGTGCAGCCATGCAATTGCACCATGTGACCCACGGTCACATGTTTGCCAATGGTCAGCGGCGTACCCACATCGGCATGCAACACGCTGCCATCTTGGATGTTGGTACCTTCACCAATTCGGATGGTGGCGGTGTCCCCACGCACCACACTGCTGAACCACACACTGCTGTCTGCCGCCATGTGCACGTCGCCCATCACTTGGGCATTCTCAGCCACCCACGCGGTATCCGCGATGTCTGGGACGAGTGAATCAAGTTGGTAAACGGACATCGGAATCTCCTGTGTGATTTTTTACAATTGTAAGGATGAGCCTACGCCCCCTCGCCTTGAACGCCTTGTGTATTTGCGATCCTGCTGAGAAAGTCCAAGCCGTGCAATTGCTCTGGTCTAGGCAAAAAGAATTGCCGCTCCACCACCACGAAGTCATCGCACCTGGCGACACGCTGACGCTGCCCGGCCGCCCTGCACTGCCCCGTTTGATACCCGCCAAACAAGTGCCAACGCGCACGCCCTTCACGCCTGAGGGCTTGGCGGCGCTGCTGCATGCGGTTTGCCACATCGAGTTCAATGCCATCAACTTGGCTTTGGATGCGGTTTGGCGCTTCCCCAATATGCCCGCGCCGTTCTACAGCGACTGGCTGCGGGTGGCCTATGAAGAATCTCAGCACTTTGACATGCTGCACGCGCACCTCATTCACATGGGCTACCGCTATGGCGAGTTCGATGCCCACGATGGACTTTGGACCATGTGCCAAAAAACCGCAGATGATGTGTTGGCACGCATGGCCTTGGTGCCCCGCACACTGGAAGCGCGCGGACTGGATGCCACCCCATTGATCCAAACCAAACTGCGTAAAGCAGCGACGGCTGATTCGTTGAAAGCGGTTGAGCTGTTGGACATCATCTTGCGCGACGAAGTTGGGCACGTGGCCATTGGCAACCATTGGTATCGTTGGTTGTGTGGCCAACGTGGGCTCGACCCTGTCTCGCTTTACGGCGATTTGGTCAAACACTATGACGCTCCCAAGTTGCGTCCCCCATTCAACGAAGCAGCGCGCAAGCGGGCTGGATTTACGGAAACTGAGCTGAGCTATTTACTCGGCGGTTGAAGGGGAAGTATCAACCACGTGGATGATGCTGACCATGCAGACTCTTCAAACGTTCACGCGCAATGTGGGTGTAAATGGTGGTAGTGGAAATATCGGCATGCCCCAGCAACATTTGCACCGCACGTAAATCAGCCCCATGGTTCAACAAATGGGTGGCGAACGCATGACGCAAGGTGTGCGGTGAAATGGGCACATGGATCTGCGCTTGCAAGGCATAGCGTTTGATCAGCTGCCAAAACATGGCACGGGTCATGGCCTCACCCACGTGCTTGCCTCGGACGGTGACAAACATGGCTTCGGTCTGATGGCCGTTCAACAACACCGGTCGAGCTTCGTTCACGTAGCGTTGCAGCCAATCGCGGGCCACTTCGCCAAAAGGCACCAAGCGCTCTTTGCTTCCCTTGCCCATGATGCGCAACACACCATCGTTCAAACTCACATGCAAGGTTTTGAGGTCCACCAATTCGCTCACACGTAAACCGCTGGCGTAGATCAACTCCAACATGGTGCGGTCCCGTAAGCCCAAGGGGGTCGAGACATCGGGCGCATTCAGCAAACTTTCGACTTGGGTCTCGGTCAAGCTTTTGGGAGCGCGAGTCGGCTGCTTGGCCGTCAGCAATTTCAATGTGGGGTCCGCGTGCAACAGGCGCTCACGCAGAGCCCACCGGTAAAAGCGTTTGAAAACCGTCAAGCGCCGATTGGCACTGGTGGCTTTGGTTTCTGCGTGACGATGCGCGAAATACTGCTGCAAATCAGCCTCCAGGGCCGTCAGCAGCTGTGTGCCCTGACCCTGCAACCAGGCTGAGAGCAAATTCAAATCACGACGGTAGGCCGCCAAACTGTTGGCAGCCAACCCGTGCTCTAACCAAAGCGCATCGATGAACACATCGATCGTGGCGTCAGGCGTCGACGCCGATCCCTGCATCAACACTCAATCCAAGGTCAGTTTTTGCTCGTTGACGACACGTTTGTACACATCAAACTCCGCCTTGATTTGCGCCGCGAATTGATCAGGCGTGTTGGCCACGATCAACGAGCCTGTGTCCTCGATACGCTTGCGTACAGCGGGATCCTCCAGGGCTTTGCGAACACCTGCATTGATTTTGTCAACGATGTCTTTGGGCAAGCCCTTGGGACCGTAGATGCCGTAGTAAGCCATGCGGTTCACGGGCTCCAAGCCCACTTCTTTGAAGGTCGGCACATTGGGCAACACCGCCAAACGTTGAGGTGCAGCCACCACAATAGGCACCAAACGGTTGTCTTTGATGAAGGGCAAAGCCGATGGCAAGTTGTCAAAAATCATCGGCACTTGCCCTGCGACGGTGTCGTTCAACGCAGGACCAGCGCCACGGTAAGGAATGTGCGTGACAAACGTACCGCTCAAGTTTTTGTACAACTCCATTTGCAGATGGCCAATGCCACCGGTACCTGAGGATGAGTAGGAGTATTTACCTGGAGAACGTTTCACCTCCGCCACAAAGGTCTTGTAATCAGCGGCGGGAAAAGTGGGATGAACCGCAATGATGTTGGGTGTCGCCGCGATGTTGATGATGGGCGAAAAGTCGGTCAAAGGGTTGTAAGGAATCTTGGCATTGATCGCAGGATTCGCGGCAGTCGTAGAGACAGTGGCCATGCCCAAGGAATAACCGTCAGGCGCAGCTTTGGCAGTTTCAGTTGCACCGACCACGCCGCCCCCACCAGCTTTGTTGACCACCACCACCGTTTGCCCCAACGCCTTACCCAGGGGATCTGCAATCGTCCGTGCAATGATGTCCGTTGTACCGCCTGGCGCAAACGGAACCTGCAATTGAATGGTTTTGCTGGGATAACTCTGCGCCAAAGCGGAACCGGCCAAGGCAAAAATTGAGAGCGCAAAACAGTGACGACGTTGCATAGAGAGTTCTCCTAAAAAATCAGTCGGTAAACTGGGACGATCAATCCTATACGCTTTGAGAAGACTCAAGAATTGAACCAAGGGTATTCTCTGTCACGTGAATTACGCGCAACTCCTCTTTCCAGATTTCTCTCTGATTCTTTGCGGCTATTTGGTCTGCAAGTACACCGCCCTGAACCGAACTGTTTGGGAACAAGTGGAGAGTTTGGTTTATTTCTTCCTATTCCCCGTCCTGCTGTTCCACTCCATCGTGCGCACCCCCTTGGATCTACAGGCAGCATCACACCTCATCATGGCGGGCTTGATATTGGGTGTCAGCAGCATTGGTCTGTCTTACGCCATTCCAAAACTTCCTTTTTTGCGCCGACACGTGGAGCCCCGCTTGCATGCAGCCAGTGCACAGGTGGCTTTCCGGTTCAATTCTTTCATCGCGTTGGCTTTGGCCGAGCGTATTGCAGGCCCTCAGGCCCTGCTATTGATTGCGGTCCTGATTGGCGTATGCGTGCCCCTGTTTAACGTCGCCGCGGTCTGGCCGATGGCGCGCCATGCCCAGCGCAGCTTCTGGCGCGAGCTGGTTCGTAACCCGCTGATCTTGGCCACAGGACTCGGGTTGCTGGCCAATATCGCAGGTCTTCAGATTCCCAAATGGATGGACCCAACTTTGCAGCGCATCGGTGCGGCCTCATTGGCTTTGGGCTTGATGGCCGCCGGCGCAGGCATGCAATTTGGACATTTGCTGAAGGCCAAGAGTTTGGCCATCTCTTTGCTGACCATTCGACACCTCATTACCCCGGTCATCGCTTGGGTTTTGGCCCGTTATTTCGAACTTGACAGCACGCAAACCAGCGTCTTGCTGGCCTTTTCCGCACTGCCAACGGCCTCGAGCTGCTATGTGCTGGCCGCTCGCATGGGATACAACGGCCCCTTTGTGGCGGGATTGGTCACGCTGTCGACTTTGCTGGGTATGCTCAGCCTGCCATTTGCTCTGGGCGTTTTGCGATGAAACCACCCCCTTTCATGGCATAATGACGCGTTTTGCGGAAAGTGCGTTGAAATAGGTTGACGTGGCTACCGCAGCTGCAAAGGAAAAGCGATGAAAGAAGGCATTCACCCCAACTACCGTGAAATCTGTTTCATGGACATGTCCAACGGTTTCAAATTTGTGACTCGCTCTTGCGCGAACACCAAAGAAATGATCACCATGGAAGACGGCCGCGAACTGCCGCTGTACAAGCTGGATACCACCAGCGAATCGCACCCCTTCTACACAGGCACGCAGAAGTCTGTGGACAACATGGGTGGCCGCGTCGAGCGCTTCCGCAACAAGTACGGCAAAACTGCCGCCAAGTAAGCAAACCGCTCACTTCTCAAAAGGCAGCCCGGCCATCCGCGCTGCCTTTTTTATTTCAAAACTGTGTCACATCCCACCCCTGCCATCGTTCCGCAAAGTGCCGTGCGGCGTTTGCCGCGTCTGGCACTTTGGTTGTTTTGCGCAGCCTATGTGCTGCCCGGCCTGTTCGGACGCGAACCCTGGAAAGGCAACGAATTCACGGCATTTGCCTACATGCTCGCCCTGGCGGAAGGACACAGCAGCTGGCTCAACCCGATGCTGTGGGGACAAGCACCAGCGTTGGATGCCCTGCTTCCTTATTGGCTTGGCGCATGGGCTATCCAACTGGCCCCCAGTTGGATCACGCCAGAACTTGCCGTTCGAATTCCTTTTGCCATGCTGCTGGGGCTCACGATGGCCACCACATGGCACGGGGTGTACTACTTGGCCCTTAGCCCGCAAGCTCAGCCCGTTCCATTTGCCTTTGGCGGCGAAGCCAAGCCCAAAGACTATGCGCGCACGATTGCCGATGGCTCTGTGTTGGCCTTGATCGCTTGTCTCGGCCTGTCATTGCTGTCGCATGAAGCCAGTCCTATCTTGATGCAATTGGCCTTTGTCAGCTGCGCTTTCTACGGTGTGGCAGCGTTGCCCTATCACCCCCGCTACAGCTTGACAGCCTTGGCGCTTGGATTGCTAGGTTTGTGCATGAGCGGCGCTCCCAGCTTTGCTGTGTTGATGGCGGTGGGCAGCGGCTTTCTGTGTTTGCTCGACAGAGAGAGCACCTCGGCACATACCGGCCGGCAGCACGCACTGAGCCTCGTGGTCATGGGTGTGGTCGTGGCCGCACTGGCGACCCACCTGGAGCTGTGGCACTGGCGGTTGATCCCCTTGCACAACGACTGGCAAGAATGGCGCAGCTTGTTGCGCTTGCTGGCCTGGTTCACCTGGCCAGCTTGGCCTTTGGCCCTCTGGACCTTGTGGCGTTGGCGTCGTCAATGGACCTCCCTGCATTGGAGTCGTCATTTGGTCCTCCCCATGTGGTTCACGGGACTCACGGTCACTACTGCCATGTTGACGCGATCCGCTGAACAAACCCTGCTGCTGGCCTTGCCGTCTTTTGCGACCTTGGCCGCATTTGCCTTACCCACACTACGTCGCAGCGTGGCTGCCCTGATTGACTGGTTCACGTTGCTATTCTTCTCTGGCTGCGCCTTCATCATTTGGGTGATTTGGATTGCCATGCAAACCGGCTGGCCTGCACAGCCGGCTGCCAACGTCGCGCGCTTGGCGCCTGGGTTTGTGCCCAGCTTTGGCTGGATCGCATTCCTTGCTGCGCTCGCGGCGACCGCTTTGTGGATCTGGCTGGTCGTGTGGCGCACCGCCAAGCACCGCCACGCCCTTTGGAAAAGCTTGGTCTTACCTGCCAGTGGTGCGGCACTTTGCTGGTTGTTGCTGCTCACCCTGTGGTTGCCTTTGCTGAACTTCGCACGCAGCTACCGCCCTTGGGTGGAACAAGTTCAAGGTTTCATGGCGCAAGTCCACCCCTTACAAGCCGACACCTGCTTGTTGACCTATGGGCTAGAGCCCAGCCAAATGATGGCTTTCCATTACCACGGCAAGTTCGCCGTCAACCCCCTGGCGAACCATCGGCAGACGCTACCCAGCGGCTGTGAATGGCTGCTGGTTGACAATGACCTGCGCCCGGATCTAGCCCACGTGGTCCGTCTGAGCGAATGGACGCGCGTGCGGACCATTCGCCGCCCTTCCGACAACAACGAAGACGTGACGCTCTACCACCGCCGTCACACGTGACTCAGTCATGATCAGCGAACGCGCAACGATCATGCGGCACGCCGGCACGGTGCTGGTCGGACAGCTGGCCGTGATGGCGTTCAGCGTGATCGATACATTGGTGGCTGGCCGTTTTGCTGACACGGCGCTGGCCGCACTGGCCGTGGCCTCAGCCACGTATGTGACGGTGCATATTTCACTCATGGGCATGCTGCAAGCCCTCTTGCCCGTTTGGGCTGAGCTGCATGGTGCACAGCGCTACCCTGAAGTTGGACGATCGGTACGACAAGCCCTCTATCTGTGCACCCTGACGGCTGCGATCGGCATGTGGGCCTTGCTGTACCCAGATTTCTTGCTCAACTGGACCGATGTCCCACCGGCCTTGCAGACTGAGGTGCGGCATTACTTGAACATCGTGGCATTTGGCCTGCCAGCCTCATTGCTGTTTCGCATGTACAGCACGCTCAACCAAAGTTTGGGCAAACCCAAGCTGGTCACTTGGGTGCAAGTAGGCGCACTGGTGGTCAAAGCGCCGCTGTCTGTGGTGCTGGTGATGGGCATCCCCGGTTGGCTAGAACCCATGGGGCTGGCAGGTTGTGCCTGGGCCACCTTGATCGTGATGCTGATGATGTTGGCTCTGGCCCTGTGGCTGCTGCAGTCGCAAGACTTTTACAAGCCCTACCGTATTTGGGCACCGCTGGAAAAACCACATGCTCCCACCTTGAGACGTTTTGTGCGCTTGGGGCTGCCCAGTGGGTTAGCGATCGGTGTAGAAGTCACGTCGTTCACCTTGATGTCACTCTTCATCGCGCGACTGGGCGTGGTTGCCACTGCCAGTCACCAAATTGTGTCGACCATGACCGCTGTGCTCTACATGATGCCCTTGTCGCTGTCGATCGCTAGCAGTGCGCGCGTGAGCTACTGGATTGGGGCGGGTCAACACCATCGGGCACGCCAAGCCTTGCGCAGCGGGCTTGGTCTGATCCTGTTGCTGAGCCTGACGGTGGCAGGCTTGATCGGTTGGCAAGGCGATGTCGTCGCGCGTTTTTTCACTCAGTCTGAGGATGTGGCCCACTTGGCGGCAATTTTGTTTGTCTGGCTCATGCTGTATCACGTGGCCGATGCCGTGCAAGTGTTCTGCGTGTTCACCCTGCGCAGTTATGGCATCACCATATTGCCACTCATCACCTACACCGTCTTGCTATGGGGCTTAGGGCTCGCAGGGGGTTATGCCGTCGCTTATGGCTCTGCCATCGACTGGGCCGTGTTGTCTTGGTTGGTGCCGCAATCACCGATTGCGTTTTGGCAAACCGGGAGTCTGGCTTTGTATGCAACGACGGCCGTGCTGTTCCCTATTTTGTGGCGAGCGGCTTACGCATCACCAAGGCGCGCGGCGTAAGCACCTCGGTTTATGCCGACAAGGTATCGGCGATGCGCCTCGCGCAAGCATTGGCTTGCGCTTCATCACGGGCCTCGACCATGACACGCACCAAGGGTTCGGTGCCACTGGCACGGATCAACACGCGCCCTGTGTCCTTCAATTCGGACTCGGCTTTTTTCACTTCGGCTTTCATCCGCTCGTTCGATTGCCAATCTTGTCCAGGTCGCAAACGCACGTTGATCAAGGTTTGTGGGAACAGCGTGACGTCTTTGAGCAGCTCCGCCATGCTGCGCCCGCTTCGAACACAGGTTTGCAAGATTTGCAGCGCACTCACCAAGCCGTCGCCTGTGGTGTGCTTGTCCAGCGCCAACAGATGACCTGAGCCTTCACCGCCCAGAATCCACTTGTGCTTCGCCAACTCTTCCAGCACATATCGGTCGCCAACTTTGGCACGGACAAACTGAACGCCCCGTTTCTTCAGCGCCACTTCAACAGCCATGTTGGTCATCAAAGTTCCCACCACGCCTGGCACCACTTCATCGTTGGCCAAGCGGTCATCGGCCATCAAATACAGCAGCTCATCGCCGTTGAACAAGCGGCCTTGAGCGTCCACCATTTGCAAACGATCGGCATCGCCATCGAGCGCAATTCCGAAATCAGCATGGTTGGCCTTGACGGCACGTACCAAGGCATCGGGGTGCGTCGCACCCACCTCGTGGTTGATGTTCAAACCATCCGGCGTACAGCCGATGGCCACCACGTCCGCGCCCAACTCATGGAACACCTTGGGTGCAATGTGATACGCCGCCCCGTGGGCCGCATCGACCACAACGCGCAAACCCTTGAGGGTCAGCTCGTTGGAAAACGTGCTCTTACAAAACTCAATGTAACGACCCGCTGCGTCATCCAAACGTTTGGTTTTACCCAAGTTGGCGGAATCCACCCACACGGGGACTTCGTCCAATGCGGCTTCCACCGCCAGCTCCCACGCATCACTGAGTTTGTTGCCTTGAGCACTGAAAAACTTGATGCCGTTGTCGGCAAACGGGTTGTGGCTGGCACTGATTACCACACCCAAGCTCGCCCGTTGGGCACGCGTGAGGTACGCCACACCAGGGGTTGGCAAAGGTCCTAACAGAACCACATTTACACCGGCCGAGTTGAATCCCGACTCCAATGCTGATTCCAACATATAGCCCGAGATGCGGGTGTCTTTGCCAATCAGCACGGTGGGGTGCGCTTCGGTTTGCTTGAGTACACGACCCACCGCATGCGCCAAACGCAGCACAAAATCAGGCGTGATCGGCGATTGCCCCACGGTGCCACGAATGCCGTCTGTACCAAAATATTTGCGTGTCATAAGGACTTGTTTTCGTTCTAAATTTATAAGTCTGATTATCTCAAACGCGTGCCGCTTGCCAAACCTGGAGCGCTTGCACGGTTTGAGCCACATCATGCACACGCACGATACGCGCACCGCGCTCCACCGCCAATAGAGCCGCCGCCACACTGGGGACCATGCGGTCGCCCACCTCACAGCCGGTGACTGCCCCCAAAGAAGATTTACGTGACCACCCCACCAGAAGGGGATACCCCAAGCCCAATAGCTGATCTTGATGGGCCAACAGTTCAAAGTTTTGTGCCACAGTTTTACCAAACCCGACCCCAGGGTCAAGCGCGATGCGTTCGGGACCAACACCCAAGCCTTGCAACGCCAATGCATGCGTTGTTAAGAACGCCGAAACCGGCTGAATCACCTCACCTTGCATTGGCAAGGTCTGCATGGTTTGGGGTTCACCGTGCATGTGCATCAAACACACGCCGCACTGTCCATGTGCAGCCACGACCTGCTGTGCGCGAGGTTGGCGCAAGGCCCACACGTCGTTGATGATGTCCGCACCTGCCTCCAACACCGCCTGCATCACCTCCGCCTTGTACGTATCCACAGAGATGGGCACTTGGAAGTGCACCGCTTCACGTACCACAGGCAAGACACGCGCTAACTCGTCTTCCAACGAAACTGCTGGCGCCCCGGGTCGGGTGGACTCCCCGCCAATGTCCAAAATCTGTGCCCCGTCTTTGAGTAACTGTTCGCAGTGCGCCAGTGCGGCACGGGTGTTGGCATGCTGCCCGCCATCCGAAAATGAGTCAGGCGTGACATTGACAATGCCCATCACCTGCGGCCGCGTCAGGTCGATGCGAAAACGTGAGGTTTGCCAAAACATAAATGCTCCATGAAAAAACGGGGCTAACGCCCCGTTTTGGATCGGTTTCTTAGCCTCTTAAGCCGCAGAGGGGGATGGGTCGGGCTGCACCGCGGGCGAGCCGCCGTTATCGCCACCCGACGAAGGTGTACGAGGTGACCAGTCCTTGGGGGGACGAGGCTCACGGCCAGCCATGATGTCATCGATTTGCTCTTTGTCGATGGTTTCCCACTCGAGCAAGGCTTTTGCCATGGTGTGCATCTTGTCAGAGTTTTCTTCGATCAAGCGACGGGCCAAGCTGTATTGCATGTCGATGATGCGACGGACCTCGACATCCACCTTTTGCATGGTGGCTTCCGACATGCTGGTGGTCTTGGTCACCGAGCGGCCCAAGAACACTTCACCCTCGTTCTCGGCGTAGACCATGGGGCCCAGAGCCTCGGTCATGCCATAACGGGTCACCATGTCACGTGCAATCGAGGTGGCGCGTTCAAAGTCGTTACTGGCTCCGGTGGTCATTTGGTTCATGAACACCTCTTCAGCAATACGGCCACCAAACAACATGCTGATTTGGTTCAGCATGTATTCGCGGTCGTAGCTGTAACGGTCTTTCTCGGGCAAGCTCATGGTCACACCCAAGGCGCGGCCACGCGGAATGATGGTGACCTTGTGCACAGGGTCGCACTTGGGCAATAGCTTGCCAATCAAGGCATGACCCGATTCGTGGTAGGCCGTGTTGCGGCGCTCTTCCTCGGGCATCACCATGCTCTTGCGCTTGGGGCCCATCAAGATTTTGTCTTTGGCTTTTTCGAAATCTTGCATCTCCACCACACGGGCATTGCGGCGTGCAGCCATCAAGGCGGCTTCGTTGCACAAGTTGGCCAAGTCGGCACCGCTCATGCCAGGCGTTCCGCGAGCGATCACGCTGGCATTCACATCTTGGCCAATCGGCACTTTGCGCATGTGCACATTCAAGATTTGCTCGCGACCGCGGATGTCAGGCAAGGTCACGTAGACCTGACGGTCAAAGCGACCGGGGCGCAGCAAGGCGGCATCCAAAATGTCAGGGCGGTTGGTGGCAGCCACGACGATCACGCCGAGGTTGGTTTCGAAACCATCCATCTCGACCAACATTTGGTTCAAGGTTTGCTCGCGTTCATCGTTACCGCCGCCAACACCGGCGCCACGCTGGCGACCGACGGCATCGATCTCGTCAATGAAGATGATGCACGGTGCGTTTTTCTTGGCGTTCTCGAACATATCGCGCACACGCGCCGCGCCAACACCCACAAACATTTCCACGAAGTCAGAGCCTGAAATACTGAAGAACGGCACCTTGGCTTCGCCCGCAATCCCTTTGGCCAACAGCGTTTTACCAGTCCCGGGAGGGCCAACCAGCAGCAACCCACGCGGAATACGCCCCCCCAGTTTTTGGAAACGTTGGGGGTCTTTCAAGAAGTCGACAACTTCTTTCACTTCTTCTTTGGCTTCATCGCAACCCGCGACGTCGGCAAAGGTGACTTGGTTGTTGTTTTCATCCAGCATGCGGGCTTTGCTCTTGCCAAAGCTGAAGGCACCGCCTTTGCCACCGCCCTGCATTTGGCGCATGAAGTAAACCCAAACGCCAATCAACAAAAGCATGGGGCCCCAGCTGACCAACAAGGTCATGAGGAGCGAGCCTTCTTCGCGGGGCTTGACGTCAAACTTCACACCGTTGGCAATGAGGTCGCCCACCAAACCACGATCGAGGTAGGTCGCAGTGGTGCGGATCTTGCGCTCGTCGTTGGTAACTGCAGTAATCTCAGTGCCACCCTGACCTTCTTGGATGGTGGCTGTTTTGATGCGCTTGGCCCTGACTTCTTCCAGGAAGTCTGAGTACCCAAGGTAGCCCGAACCAACACCAGGACGGGTTTCAAACTGCTTGAACACGGTGAACATCACCAGGGCGATGACCAACCAAACAGCGACTTTTGAGAACCATTGGTTATTCAATGTGGGCTCCAGATAAAAAAGCGTACGAATCGTACAAAGATGGGTTTGATTTTAGGCGTTTCAAGCTGCCGCACCGCTTAAATCATGCACAGCGGCCTTAGGAAATTCAAGGATTTGCCAAAACACGACTTTTCACGCCAATACCAACCAAAAAGGTTTCACTTGATTTGTCACGACTGGCCTTGGGTTTGACAGGCTTAACCACCCGAAACGTGGCTTTGAATAGGTTCACCAAGTCGCTGTAACCACTGCCGTGAAAGAGCTTGACCACCAAAGCGCCCTCGTCTTTCAGGTGGTGTTGTGCAAAGTCCACCGCCAGTTCGATGAGATGGGCAATCCGGGTGGCATCGGTGGATTCAATGCCAGTGAGGTTAGGTGCCATGTCAGACACCACCACATCGACCACGCGCCCCTGCAGCGCGGCTTCCAGTTGAGCCAATACCGCTTCCTCCCGGAAGTCGCCTTGGATAAAGGTGACGTCTTCGACGGGCTCCATGGGCAAGATGTCCAAGCCAACGATGGTGCCGTTCAAGGCACCTGAGGCTGCTCCCGTGGGCGACATGCGACGGCGCAGATACTGGCACCACGCACCGGGCGCACACCCCAAATCAACCACGACATTGCCGGGCTTGATCAAGCTAAATTGCTCGTCAATTTCTTTCAGCTTGTAGGCGGCACGGGCACGGTAACCGTCCTTTTGCGCCAATTTGACGTAGGTGTCGTTCACATGGTCGTTCAACCATGTTTTGTTGACTTTTTTGCTTTTAGTTTTGGCTTTCAATTCACACCTTTGAGCGAGCGGGGATAATACCCTCATGCCCGCAATTCAACTCACACCTGCTCAACGCAAAATTCACCGCGCCGAAGCGCACCATTTAGACCCCGTCGTGATGATTGGCAACGATGGGCTCACCCCTGCCGTGCTCAAAGAAGCCGAGATGGCGCTCAATGCCCATGGCCTGATCAAAATCCGCGTCTTGGGCGACGACCGTCAAGCTCGCGAAGCCATGTTTGTCGCGTTGGCTGACCAACTCAGCGCAGCCCCGATTCAACACATTGGCAAACTGTTTGTGTTCTGGCGCCCCAAGACCGAAAAGGAGCGCGCCCCCGACGAAGACCGTATGCCAGGTCCGCGCGATGTCAAAGTGCTCAAGTACAGCAGTCGCGGCGGTCAACGCCCCGAAGTAAAGACTTTGCGCGTTTTGGGCAACCAACGTTTGACGTCGGGCGGCCAAGTGAAACGCGCCAAACCAAAAAAGATTTCGGTCAAAAAACGTAACCTGGGTTAATGGCTATCGTCTGAGCCTGCGTGAACGGCAGGTTCGATATCCACAGGCCGCAAGCACCACAACACCCGCCCTGCACACAGCCACTCAAGCACATAAAAGGCAGAGCCCAGGTTGTGCCAAAACGCCAGGTTGTCACGAGCCAGGATGTGCGGCTTCACTGCGACTTCGATCAACAAGGCCAGTAACATCCCCGTGATCACCCAGGGTGACGGGGGCTTCGCTTCGAG
>JACCDO010194118.1_pt1 | contig 18832 bp, 19 predicted proteins | sample 7446101 | NCBI WGS metagenome assembly JACCDO01 (sample SAMN15323440, study PRJNA562643) | freshwater metagenome | isolation source: river surface water | place: USA:Blue River Watershed | collected 2017-08-16 | reverse complement strand
GGACTCAAATCGATCCATCTGATAATATTGTGAAAACACATGGTTGTATTTTCAATCATTCTATCGGATTCTCTAACAAACTGATTATATTGGTCTTCATACCTGGACCATCTAGTGTTCTCCTCAGATGGACTTAAATCAGGACCAGTTAACTCTATTTTATACATACTTGATAGGGTAGCTGAGTTGATTGTGTTGGTTGTGTTGGTTGAATTGGGTTGAAAAGATCTTGATTGACTCGACATCTTTATTTATATAATATAAATCCTCATCTGCAAGATTTCCACCCAATAATTTTTTCAATTTTTTCAATTTTTTCATATTTAAACATTGTTTTTTATCTATATAAACATTGTTTATAACACCAAAACCACTAACTTTGTTATTTTTCTTTCTAACACTGTGTTTTATCAACTCTAAATACATATTTAAGTTTTAAAAAATTAAAAATATTTAAAAAATAAAAATAAATAAATTTTTTAATTTTAAATAAAAAAGTTTTTTTTTCAAAGATCTTCTAAATAATTAATTTTTTAAAACTTTCATCTCTCTCAATTTTTGAAAAATCACGTTTTTTAACATTAAAAGTAAATAAGTAAACAATTTCAGAGGTCAAAAAATGACTAAAAACGTGATTTTTAAAAATTATGCTTTTTTTAAGAGCATAATTATGCTTTTTTAAAGCATAATTTTTCAAATATAAAGCATAATTTTGCAAAAAAAGCATAATTTTTATTAAAAAAAGCATAATTTTTAAAAAGCATAATTTTTAAAATTTAAATATATTATTATATTATATAACTAAAAATGGTAACACATCAATGCGAAAAGTGTAAAAAAGTGTTTGATAAAAAATCAACTTATATGAATCATGTAAAAAATAAAAAGACATCATGTGAACAACTTACACAAAATTTACACAAAAAACCACAAAAAATTGTGGAAGTTCCACAAAAAACCACAAAAAACCACAAAAAATTGTGGTTGGATGAAAATCCAGGGGGAAAAAAAAATTTTTCAGACCAGGATGAAAAAATAATAGAAAAAAATATTATTGATCATCTGGATTCAGATCAAAATGATAAAAATATTAAATTTTACGTCTGTCCAAATGAGTTATTAAACCAAAAAAATCCGAATAATAAAAAAAAATTCGATAAAAATGATAAAAATTCTGAATATAAATTAGTTGAATCTAATGTAATAATGGAGATCCAAGATGCAAACCAGAAACAAGATATAAACCAAGATTTAAACTTTGGTCTAAACCCAGAGCTAAATCTTAATATAAACCCAAATATAGAAATAAATCCAGAAGAAAATCAAGATAATTTACATCAAATAGAAAAGAAAAATAATGAAATTTATTGTAAATATTGTTATAAGAATTTTTCACGTCAAGATTCGTTGAATAGACACTTGATAGGTACATGTAAAGTTAAAAAAATTGAGGATGAAAAAAAGAAAAATATTTTTAATAATTTATTGGAAATAGAAAAGTTTAAGGAAAAGTTCGAGGATCTTGCTGAAAATAATAAAAATCTTAATGAAAATATTAAATCACTTACTGAAAATAACAAACAGTTAATGGAACTAACTGAAGTATTAAAAAAACAAAATGATTTATTAAATAAAAAAATTACTGAAATATTAAAGAAAAATAATAAAAATAATATTAATAAACAAAATATGTCCAATTCTCATAATACAAATAATTTAACAAATAATATGACTAATTCTAATAATACAAATAATACCAATAACACTAATAACACTCAAAATATAACAAATATCACGATCAGTCCTCTAAATGCTTTTGGTAAAGAAAATCTTAAATCAATAAAATATAAAGATATTGAAAAGATTATTACTGATACAAAAAACACAGGGAAACATTGTATAAATAGACTGGTAGATTTAATTCATTTTAATAACAACCTTCCGGAAAACCAAAATATATACATGCCAGATTTTAATCGTGGAAAATTTATGGTTTATGATGGCAATAGTTGGATGTTAAATCTAAATGAACAAATTATAATTTTTGATATATTAGAACATATTAGAAAATTATATGATATACATAATACTGACGAATTAGAAAAAAAATTAGAAGAACCTGAATTTGAAAGAAAGTTTAATATCACATTCAAAAGGTATTTTGATTTTTTGTTTGATGAAATTGATGAAACAGAATTATCACCAAAAGAAATTCAGAAAAAAAATGAATTCAAAGAAATGATGGATCGTGAAATTATCAACAAATTGTATAACAATAAAAAAACTGTTATCGAAAATTATAAAAAATATTATCAAGATAATCTTATCAAATTATCTCTAGAAGAATTACAAAAAAAATTACTTAATTAAAAATATTAAATAAAAAAGTACTAAAATGTTAAATAGGACCCAAGTCAACCGTAAAAAGATTTGGGTTATCAGTATCCTGTCTCAGACCAACAAAATCTGGTGCACATTCACTCGCATTAAGTGCATCAATATTATATATAGGCTCGTTATCTTTTTCAATCAATAGTTCTTGTAAATAATCATCATAATCCTCGTATACTTGATCTGCCAATCCCGGATCCAATTCGCTATCATAAAAATCATAAATAGTTTTGAAAAGTGATTTGATAGTCTGTTTGCCTTTTATTATGATCTTTTTGAAAACACTATAGTTATTATTAAGAGGAAAATTCAGTTCGATATCATGATCAAAGTTCAAAACCACTTGATCAAAAGTATTTTTGGTAATATTTTGCATAGTATCCCTAAACTTTATGTTTTTGATACTGGGTTTGGTTTCAATATACCATTCTAGGTTTTCCAATAGTTCTTTATCAAACATTTTATATCTAATATATTATAACTTATTCTATTAGTTTTTATATTCAATAATTTTTATATTATTCCTATATAAAAATTGAAATTTTAGACCTATGTATAAATTAATAAAACACACTATATCCCATGCAAACTTATATTGAACAAGATAATCTATTACAATTAGCCAAAGAGTTAGTTGTAATAACCCAAAACCAATCAACCCAACCAACCCAAAACCAACTAACCCAACCAACCCTATCCTTAACCCACCCATTTATTACAGATCCCGAATTCACATGTTTAGAAAAGAATGTTGAATTCTTTGAACAAAATATATTATCCAAATTACAGACCGAATCACAATTTAAAATTGTATCAGAGACAATTATAAATACTGATTTGATTTCACCAATAGAAAAAAACAGATTAATCTCGGTACTAAATGAATACTCAGATAGACATAACCTCACAGAATCAAAATCACCCATTTTGATAAAAATTTCTGATAAATATTATAGAGCATATGTTCAATCAGATATATTAGATATATCGAAACAAATATCAATTGCTTTATCCAATAAATTTAACGAGATATTGGAAAGAACAGATATTAATATTTGGTTAAAAGGTGGTGCTCTATTATACTTGTTCAAGACCAGTTCAGATATTTTATCAGAAAAGCCATTTAGATTTAATGATTTTGACTATATGTTTGATACAAATCTTAATTACAAAGAAAAAAACAAGATAAATACATTTTTCAAAACAGAATCTAATAAAAAATTTGAATTAGTTGGTTTAAATTTTGAATTGGGTATTATAAAAAACTTTTATGACAATGGTGTTGATAAAGATTATCACAGTTATAAATATACATTATACACATTAAATGTAATTGTTGGAGAAAACAAATATAGAATAGACCTGTCGGATTATTCTGGTACTCCGGATTTTATGTTTAATGTTGTAAGTATGAGTTATACAAATCCAATACCATACATAGAATTTAGCTCAGATCAAAAAGAAGAGTTATGTAATTTGTTCTTAAATAAACCTGTTGTTTGTTGTTTAACAGATAATATAATCAAAAATTTAAGTAGAATGAGTGATTTAAGTTTTGAAAATAAATCTCATGCAAGAAATGATATAATCAATTTGATAATAAGAATGGCTAAATCACAAATTAAAGGTATTAAGGTAAAAGGATTGAGTAAAATAACAGCAGAAAATAATTGTATGATTTGTATGATAGAACCATCTGATTTGGATAAAATAGAAGAGGAAAATCTAGAAGAGGGAAATATAGATAAAAAAATAAATGAAAATTTAGACCAGGTAATTAAATCAGATAATTCAACACAAGTAAAGTTTGATCAACATTCTGAAGAATTATTAAAATCGATTTTAATGACATTAAGTTGTCATCATACTCATCATATGTGTTTAAAATGTTTATTTGATTATTCATTAAGCAATATGGATTTCTGTTGTGCATTGTGTAGAGGTAAACACGTTGTAGATAATCAAATAATTAAAAATACTGAACATGAATTAAAAATATTTGATGATTTATGGATGCAAACACTTAATATTGAATCAATTGAAAAACCTATTTATAAAGATAATAAGGTACAGGATGAACATTTAGCTGAATATGTATACATTGCTCCACACCGTACAATCACAATTTTTGATTATTGGCATTCAAATTCTGATTTTGATGATGATATATCCGAACCTTATAATTATTCTGATTATGATAATCACCATAGTCACAATTATTATTCTTCAGACGATGATTAGTAAAAAGAAAAAAAAATTAAAAAACAAAAATTTATATAAAAATAAAAATAATTGGAATATTCCTGTTATTTTTGTAAAAAGATTAAAAGTTTTTGAATATAAATAAATATAAAATGGAGATGACTAACAACAAATTTATAATAAGTGTAAAAAAAATAATGATAAATATAATAAATATTGATTTAGAAAAAATAATAATACAAGATCAACTAAACCAAATGAATAAATTTGAGTCAAGACCAAAATCAATAAATATATGTTATCTAAAAAGATAACAAGCCGAAAAATATTGATATTTAATAATAATAGTTAAAACTATTATATAAATAAGATGGAAACCAAAAATATTGGATTGTCATTTGACTCAATAAGTATTTTTGAACGAAGTGATTATTTAGAGATAATTGATAAACTAACATTAAACAAAAGATCAAATATAGTTGAAGTAATAAAAATAATATCTAAAAACAAGGATAAATTTAGAGAAGCAAATTTATTAGACAGATACAATAAAATATTGACAAACCTGTTTAAATTATTGGAAAATACAAAACCAGAATTAGAATTGGTATCAGTTGAAAAATTATTAGAAATGATAGGACAAATTAAAAATTTTAAGGATCTTTTTCAAAATCCAAATAAATCATCGATATTACAACATTTTCCATTATTAAAATATTGTTTTGGAGAATCAAAAGATAACAAATATCAAATACAAATTGCACCGATAACAGGTAAAAATTATAAATTATCAGATGTAGTTTTGGTAATTAAATTTTTTTTGAAAATAATGGATGATTCAGGTACAAAGAAAAACCGTATATTTATTAGTTTATCAATATATGATTTTATTTTTAGAAATTTTAAATTAATAGAAACAAATAAAAAATTTGCGATTACTTGTTATAAAAAATTACTTGAATTTATTTCTGATGAAAATCTTTATGAATATATGAAATCAATTTTAGATGAATATGGGTATGATATTAATACTTATGAGTTGTGGAAAAATGTTTTTGAAGCTCAAGTTAATATGAATGAAGTCTAAAAATAAATTTACACTTAGCACTTTTACATTTTATATATTAGTTAACATAAGATAAATTTATCTTTATTTATCTTTATTTATCTTGATCTTAAAATAATATAAACAAATGAGTATACAAAATTAAATATAGAAACAGAAACAATGCGTGTACTTAAATTAAACGGATCAAAAGAATTTGATTTGATGATAAAAGGTCAAGGTGTTTATGTGTTTGATTATTTAGAATCAGATTCAAATATTAAACAAATACAAAAAACCAATGGCCAAGTTGATCAAAAAAATCAAAAAGATCAAGAAGGTCAAGAAGATCATGATGTAGATGAATTTGAGCCCGATCAAGAAATATCGCCAGGAATGTTTTCAATGGAAAATGCAGATGGATCAGATGGTTTAGATATAGTGTTTGGAACAGAAAATATAAAAGTAAAACGCAAAAGTACTAATGAAGAATATATTGATATAAATAATGATTCAGGATTATCAGATTATTCAGGAGCATATTATTGGTTTAGTTTAGATGCACAAAATTTGAGATTTTATGCGGGTGTAGGAGAACCTAGAATTGAAACAGTCGAATATAGTTATCAATTTGAATTTGATATTGATCTTAACAAGGATAGCGAAGACAAAAGAAAAGAAACCAAACAATTTTTAGAAAGTATTGTTAAAATCAAAGTAGGAAACACCAAATCGCTCAAGTTGATTAAAGATCCGATAACTCAGAGTGTTCCATTAAAGTTAGTAGATACAAATGATATAACAATGGAGATGCTATGTTTAAATAATCAAATGCCAGTATCAAATTTACCACTAACATCACAAAAATTATATTATTCAATATCAGGACCCAAAATAACATTAAATAATAACAGTTTTCCAAATTTTACACAAGCAATAGAACAAAGTATAAGAACACCAGGTTTGTGGTGTTATGAAAAACTAAAAGAAAAATCAAGAGAATTTAATAAAGATAAACCAAATGAATTTGAAACATATCTGAGAATAACTCTTGGTCAAAATAATGGCGAATCACCAGGTATCCCATATGTGATGGAAATTTGGCCTTGTAATCACTATTCACCAATACATAGTCATGCTGGTGCAGAAGCAATAATAAGAGTATTATATGGATCAATTCATGTTGAACTTTATCCATTTTTATGTGGACAAATTAATGGAGTAAAACCATTTGGAAAAGAAGATTTTACAACTGAAGAATACACTTGGGTTAGTCCAGGATTAAACCAAACTCATCAATTAAAAAACACGGATCAAAATATAACATGTATAACATTAAATTGTTATTTGTATGGGGAGTCCAATTCAGTTCATTATGATTATTTTAATTATGTGGATTCAGATGGAGTAATTCAACATTATGAACCAGATTCAGATATGGATTTCATTAGTTTTAAAAAATTAATGAAACAAGAATGGAATGAACAAGCTAAAAAACGGAATTCACGTAAAACAATTAAATTTGCACAAACTAAATTGTAAACAAATAATTCAAAATAATAATCAAATAATTCAAATTGTAAAATAATTTTCTTCAAATAAACTTATTATTTTATTATAACTTTGATCATTTAAATGATCATTTTTAATACTAAAATGGTTATGAGTATAACATTCATTTTTAATATCGATTAATAATGATACTACTTTTTTTTTATCATATGTACTATTTTTAGAAAGAAAATTTATTACTTCATAAAAGTCGTCATCACTTAATTTTTTACCAATCTCTTCTATATAATAATAATCAACATCGATTCTATAACCTTTTTTACGACTAACAACATTTTGAATATTATCAAGAATACTTCTTTTAATAATTTCAAGTAAGTATTCTAATGCATATTTTTCTTCATTAATCAAACTACCAATATGTGTATTGTTTAATGGATAAATGTTATTATATGGTCTAGATAATAATTTTATATAGTTCAAATCAAAATATATTCCTCCATTATTATATCTTTTATAAAAAGCGTAAAAATAAGAATATAATGGTGGTGTGTAGTTGATATTTAATAATTCTTTATTATAAAGATATTTGAAACATTCACATTCTATTGTATATGGATATTCCATATACATAGATAATAAACACATATCATTTTCGTTTGGTATAACATTAAAAACTGGTTGATTATAATTAATTGTGTTATCAATTAATAATTTATTTCTTGTTGTATATTTTAAAAAACTATTGAAACTCTTGGATTTTTTATATAATTCTTTACATAATAAATAAATTGTACTATAATTTTTATTATTATCTGTCCATATGTTTTCATAATTAAGTTGTTCAATAGGTTCATTAATTATATTTCTAAGTATATCTAATATAACAATTTGATTATCTTCAGAATCCTTACTAATATCATCCAAATCAGGTACTTCATTAAATTCATCGATAAACATATTAAAATAATGAATGACTGGACTATTTTCATTTCTAACTTTTAATACATTTCTTTGTTGATCGATTGATTTATTAATAATATTTTGATTATAAAACTTAATTTGTTTATGAAATTTTTTAATATTAAATAAAATTTCTATACTTAAATAAATAGGAAGATACTTTAATTCTTCAAAATTGTTATTGATCATTTGATATAAAACATATTGTTTTTCATCAATTAGAGAATTAAATATTTTTTGTACAAAACTATTAGTGTCATCAAACTTATTTATTGAATAAAATGAAACATTATTATTATCAATTCCAGCAGAATATGTTGTTAAAATTATATTAATAGGTCTTTGCATAATACTAATATTATAATCAAATAATTTGACAAGATCAAAATTTTTAATTGTTTCCAATAAATTTAAATATATATCATTGGAGAAAAAATTATAAAATATCGCATCTTTATATATTCCAAGCAATAAACAATAATATTGTAATAAATTAATTTTTTCTCCAATATATTCATAATTATTTTGAATATCTAAAATATTAGAGTTAAAAATGTTTTGGTCAAAATTATTTAATGTTTTTTTATAACACAATAAAAATAATAAATCACCAGAATTAATAATATTATTATTAATAATATTTTTACTTTTATTATTTTTTTCAAATAAAATATGTTGTATAATATCAATATATTTTTCAAGCAATAAATTAAATAAATTATTATCAACATTATTACTAGTATTATTATTGATGTTATTATTGATGTTATTACTTGTGTTATTACTTGTGTGATTACTAATATTTCCAGAAACACCATCATTCAAATCAAAATTATCATTTAACTTAAAAATCTTTTTAATTTCAATACAAAATTTATAAAATAGTTGATAAATTGATGTAAAGTTTAACCAATAAATATTATTTTTATTAAAGTAATCTGTTTCAATATTAATATCTTGAATACCTTGAATATAATCTGCTTTATATTTTTTTGTAAGATCCAAAATACCTAAATCCATATCATTTTCTTGTGTAAGATAATTTATTAAATTAATCAAATTATTATCAAGTTTATTTACATCATAATTTATATTGTTAACATTTTTGGTTATTTTTCCATGTTGATTAATAGTCAATTCTAATGTTAAAATAGTTTTATTTTGTTTATCACATAACATAAAAGATTTAGTATTTGTTCTAATATCATTTACTTTAGCAGTATAGTTAAAATTTTCTAATAACTTATTTAGAGCTTTAAGATCATTGTTAAATGTATCACCAGAAGTGGTCTTCGGAACATTACCATCCGGAGCAATATTTGTTTCTAAATAATATAACAATATCTTAACAACATTTTCTGGTGTAGCATTTAATTCATGGTTATTATTTTTATAATCTGTATTTGGTTTCATATACTGAATATTTGGTAAATTAGTAATATTAGATACAAAATCAGCAATAATTTTATTATTACTTTTAGTATTAGGATTAAAATCTTTGTTTATAGAAAAATCAAAGTTATTACGGTCTGATACAAATTTTCTTAATAAATTATTTATAGGTAAATTACCTAAAGTATTATCATAAACATTTTTTTTTATATTCCAAAATAATATTTTAACAATTTGAAATATTGAATTTTCAACACATGCAGGAAAATTACCGTAATTAGGTAAAGAAATTGTAGGTGTATAATCTTGTATATCTGGATAATTATCAGTTGGTAACATATATAGTGTTGTATTTATTATTACTTCGTTATTTGAAATTGTAGATCTATCATTACCAAATAAATTAAAATAAGCCCTATTTTTATTTATTGGCAATGCATTTAAATTTTGACCTTTTTTTATTTGTGAACTATTAACTCTCAAGTCAAAATATGATAATAAGAAAATTATGCCTAAATCAATATTTTGTACTAAACTATTAATTGGCCATTTTTTTATTTTGTTATAAATTAAAATTAATTTACAAATATTTAAGGTTTCTTTTCCTATTAATTCTTTAAAAATATTATTTAGATCCTCTTGTTGTTTTCTATCATCGTTAATTCTATTGATGATTTCCATATTTTTTTCAATATTGTAATTGTTCTTACTTGTTTCATTTAAGAAAATTTTTCCATAAGCATCATATAGATCTACTAAATTAATTAAGTTAATTTGTTCTTCGGAACTTGTTTGATTAACAAAAATATTTTTAAGTTTAGTTAAAACATAATCAATTATTTTTAACATCTGTAAATATTTAAATTTAGTTTCTGGGTTTGATTTGTTACTTTTTAAATAGTTTTTACAAAATTTAATTTCAAATTCTTCCTTTTGGTTCATATAATTATTAATTAATTTAGTAAAATCATATGAATTAAAATCTGTGTCTCTAAATTTATTATTAAAATTTTTATCTTCTACTACCTTAATATTTACAAAATTTAGATTTTTTAAATCCTTATCTTCTATATTTGAAAAATTTCGATTTGTTAATTCCTCCTCATTTACAACAAAATCATCAGGATTAATCAATATCATTTCTAATAATTCGTAAAATTTATTAATGAAAATATATTTATCAATTTGATTATTTAGTCTATATGAATATGTTAATAAATCACCAGAAAGCACATCATAAGTAAATAGACTATCAAGAAATTCAATAATATCTTTTTCTTGTTTAAAAATAATAAAATCATATCTATTAGGATCAGTATTAAGTGGATTGTTAATTTTATATTCAAATAATAATCTTAATTTTCCAAATATATCTTTTTTATTATGTAATTGTCCAAGATAATATGGTATTTCTAAACCATTAATTATTATAATACGATTAATATCATACAAATCAGGACCAGTATCTAAATTTGGTTGTGTTTTTTTGTTTGATTCTACTATTGTTAGTTCTAAGTTATTATCTATTATTAAATAATTATTTGGATCATAACCAAAATCATATTTATATTGATTACCTGAATTATCATTAATTCTAAATCTATTATTAAAATATAATGGTCCATATTTAATTAAATTATTTTTAGTTTCATCTTGTGGATTATAATCAATTTGATTACTTGTAGATTGACTAGATGTAGTTTGTATATTCATATTTATAATTTCAGGAATTTTACCTCCAGTTAGTCTTTTATTAACTATCTTGTATTTACCCATATAATATATATAAATAAATAATTTATACAGAAAAAAAATTATATTGTAAAATAATTTTCTTCAAAAATTCTTATAATAATTTCATTACCAAACATATATCCATGTGTAATAATATTATCTTTTTTTAATTTTTTTAATTTTTCATTGTTCCAAGGTGTTGTTAAATCATTACCAACAACTGCATATCTCATATGTTCATTAATGGATCTAGTTCTTAATGTAGAACTTACAAAAACCCCAATAAATAATTCGTGTTCATTTTGTTTAATTGTCTCATAAACATTATAATATAATTTAAAATTTGTTGGATCTTTAACATTACCAACAACTACTCTAACATTATAAACTGTTTCAGTATCAAGATTTTGATTTATCACAATTGTACCTAAATGATTATGTCCATTAATCTGATATTTTACTTTATGTTCAGGCTTTTTACTCATTTGTAATATACGAAATTTATTTTCTGAATTTAGATCTACTTTCCAACTAATATACAATAACATACTTATTTAATATATACAAAATAAAAATTTAAAAAAAATTATTTTTTTTTATTTTTTTTATTAAATTTTTTAAGATTTTTTTCATAAACTTGTAAATAATTAGAGAAATTAATTGTATTTAATCCAACAGTAGTTACAAGCTTATTAGCAACTTGTCTCATAATAATTTCAGCATCAGAAAATCTTAACTTATGATCCATCATATCATCAAGTGTAAATAAAACTTTGCATTGCCAATGATTAATACTTTTGGTTCCAATTTTACCGTCATCGTCTGTTTTACAGCAAGGTCAATTTTAAATGAGACAATTTTAAAGTAATAAATATATTAACTTAATGTCTTCTAATTAACCAATACTAATAAAAATTTGTTTATATCCCATCAATTAATATTTAATATTTTATCAAGTTTTACATGGGAATGAATTTGTTTTCTTGTAAAGACATCTGGTCTTTTTCCAGTTATCTTTATTTGTTCAGCAATATATAACATATTTTGAACTGCGTTTTTATCTCTATTATGTATCATAGAACATGTTTGTAAATTGTTTAATTCTCCTTCTGGATTGGAAACTGTATGTTTCAATAAACCATTTACTAACACTTTCTTATTTTTCTTTTTATCTCTTGGTTTGTTTGATGTTCTTATTAAAAATTTATCTAATTCATGATGACAACAACTACATAATTTTGATGTATTAAATTCATTAATTAAATTTACTTGAAAACCTGCATTTTTAAATATTCTTCTAAATTTTTTACATATTACTGGTTCTAAACCTTTCATATTATTACTTCCTTTATCATGATCACCAAATGCTATTATTATTTTATCTGGTTCACCAAATTTATTCTTAAAATTATCTATCATCTTTGCTTCTGATTTTTGCATATTTATATATTTATTTAATTTAAATTTTCTAAAAAAATCCTGTTGATAATGATCATATAATATATTATTAACTTTATTTTTTTCTTTAATATATTTTTTAAATTCATCAAAATTAACTGTTTTACTATTTAATATACTTAAAGTTGATTCAATTTGTTTAATAGTTTGATTATTAATTTTAGTTTCACTATTAACTTTTTCAGTAATTTTCATATATTTTTTGGTCCTTGTCTCTAATCTTCTTTGGTTTTGCGTATATCTAAATGTTTGTAAATTACCATTTTTATCTTTTGAACCACAGAACAAGAGATCAGCCATATTCGGGTCTATTGATACAATTTTTTTATTTTTAAGTTCGTCAGTAAATTTTATTTTTTCAATATATTCACAATCTAATTGTTCTTTATATTTTTTTCCTTTTTCTTTCTTTACTAGATTTCCTTTTTCGTCAACTCTAACAAATAAAATACTAACTGATATACCATCTGTTTTTATCATATTATTAAATTGATATTTATTCTTCTTAAATACTCTTTGGTTAGTTCTAAAAAAATTATCCCACAATATTTTTTGATTATTGTTTTGTTTATAATTATAATTATCAATATTATGTACATTACCTCCAATATCTCTATTTTTATATATTTCACTATTTTTTATTTTTTCACCATTGTCTTTTATTTTGATTTTATTTTTTTCTTTATCAATTGTTTTTAATGATTTATCTAAAAAATTACTTATTAAACTGCAACTATCCAATGTTATATTTTTAGAAATTATATTAGTTCTTAATGGTATCACATTAAATAATCTAACTTGTTTTATTTTATTATCATCTTCTTTACTTTCATTATCCTTTTTAATTTGGTTGTATATTTTTTCTAATTCGCTACAAATATAAAACATAGATTTTAAATAGTCTTGTGGATGTGCTTTTAAATCATAATGAATACTGTTTTCTTCAAAATCAGTTTTTGTCCCGAATATTAATTTTCTTTGTTCTAAAATCCATTTATGATATTTTGCATCTGAAGTTAATTCATTAAAACTTGTTAAATCATTTTTAATTTTATTGATTTCTTGATAAAATTCTTTATGTTTTTCTTTTCTAATTTTAATATCTTTATTGTCTTTAGTTATTTTATCTCTATGTTCTTTAACTTTTAATGAAATGTTAATAAATTTATTTAAGTGTTGTATAAAATGTTCTGATATATTAACATTAATATTTTTTTCTATATCGATTGCTTCATATGCTAAAACATAATTTAATTTATCATAATAAATAACTTCATCATTTATAGTTAGTGGCTTATATTGTTCATTATAGAATTTTGTAAGTTCCTTTAATTCTTTCGGCATTGTATCAACAGTATAACCACCACTACCGCATTTTCTAACGGTTAAAACCATAAAAATATAACCAATAAAATCCTCATTAATTAATGGAAAATCTTTTTTATTATTATAAAGATGAAGTAAATATAACTTTAGAAATTGATATGTATGAATAACTATTTTATTAACTTTTACAACAATATCATTAACAATATTAATGTCAGCTGGATATTTTATAACATTCATAATATTATCTTTATTTGTTTTTATATAGTCAAATTTGATAATATTGTCATCTTTAATTTTTTCTTTAACTTTTGGTTTTGAATCCTTCATATATTATGATATATAATTAGAAATTAATTTTTAAATACTTTTAATTTTTAATTATTTTTATATTATTAAAAATTTTTAAATTCTTCTATATTAAAAAAAAATTAATAAAATTTAAAATATATTGTTTATATATTATATAAAAATAAATGGAAGATAAAGAAATAAAATATAATTGTGAAAAATGTGGATTTAAATGTAAATATGAATCACAATGGTTAAAACATATAGAAACAGAATTACACAAAACAGGAATTAAAAAAAAACGTTCTGATATTAAAGAGCCTTATAAATGTGATAAATGTCTATACGAAACAAAAAATATAGTAGTATTTAAACAACATAAATTAACAGAACATGGAACAAAAGAAGAAAGAGAAAAAGAATTTAAATTTTATTGCAAATGTTGTGATATCGGCACATTTTCAAAAGATATATATGAAAAACATATTGGATCAGAAAAACATAAAAAGTATTTAGAAAAGTCTAATAAATAATTTTTTTATAAAGCAGATTTATATGGGTCCTCATAAATCTACTGATTATAAATTTAGTGCAGTCCAATATTATTTAGACAATGATAATATAAGTTTAGAATATACTTGTAATATTTATAAATGCTCTAGACAATCACTTTATAGATGGGTTCAAAGATATTTAATTACTGGCAATGTATCTAACAAACAAAGAAAAGAAGGTTCCTATAAAGTAAAAAGAAATCATGTTCAATTCATTAAAAATTTAATTAAAGAAAAACCTGATATATTTTTATGGCAGATACTAGAGCAATTAAATGAAAAACATAAAATAAAAATATCAAAAAGTCATTTAATTAATATAATAAAATATTTAAATTTAACATATAAAAAATTTTATGAAAATCACAATCCAATTACAAGATTTGGTAAAGAAATAAATTATAAGGAAGCATTTAAACAATTTTATGATAAAATAAAAAAATATAAAATAGAAGACTTAATATGTGTTGACGAAACTTCAATTCAAGTTGGTTCCGGTTTTGATTATGGCAGAATTTTAATGGGTAAAAGATTATATAAAGATACAACTTCTAATGAAATATTTAAAAAATATACTTTGATTGTCGCAATTAATAATAATAAAACCGTTAAATGGGAACTTTATAAAAAAGGTGGAATAGATACTGAGAGGTTTATAGAGTTCTTAAAAGAACTACTTAAGAATGTAAAAAATAAATTAGTAATATTAGACAATGCAAGTTCACATAGAAATGATGCTGTTAAAAAATTTATTATAAATTCTGGAAATGATTATTTACATATTCTTCCTTATAAACATTTTTTAAATTGTATTGAGCAATACTTTAATGAATTAAAATATTATATTAAACAAAAACAACCAATGAATTATGATAAAATAAAAGAGTCAATTGAATATGGTATTAAAAATATAAAAAGAGAACATTATGAAAATTATTTTTATAATGCATATGATAAAAAACAATTAAAAATAAAGTATAAAAACACAAATAGATTACATAAAAAAGCCAAAATTTACAAAGATTAAATTTTGTCTCATTTAAAATTGACCTCGCTGTAAAAATATCAATATTTATACCAGAAATTTTTTCATTTTTAATATTTTTAATATTTTTTTCGTTAAATTCTTTATCAGTTAAAAAATTAGAAAGTATGAAAAAATGTATATATGCAAAAATTTTATTTTTAAAATATTGTTCTTTACCTTCTAAAAGTTCTTTTTTAACATCATCTATATCAACTAATGTTTTAGTGGTGGTTTTTCCTTTTATAGTTTCTTCTAAAACTAAGGGTTTAAAATCAGATCTAGATGCAATAACCCAAAAACCTTCATTTCGCCCTTTATCTTTGAGTTTTTGTTTTAATTTTTTAAGATTTTCTTTAACTTGATCAACAGTATATTTTGGCATTTTTTATTTATATATTTTATATAATAAGTTATATAAAAAAGTAATTAAACAAATATAAAATAAAAATATTATTATTAAATAAAAATGAATATTACAAAAAGATTTAATCAAATTATTATTTATAAATTGAAAAAAAGATATATGGGAAATAAATATTTTAGTATGTCTAAAAGATTTATTCACTCTGAGGAATCTGAAAATAATTTAAAAAATTTTAATCCAAATAATAAATTTAACTTAAATAATTGTACTTCAAATGATTCCTGTTCAGAATGTAAAAAGAGTTATGAGGAAAAATATTCAAAACTAAATAAAGAATTTAATACTGAAATGGCCAAAATATATACTTCCAAAGGAATTCAATATATAATTTTAGGAACAGTATGTATTCCTATTGGTATTTTTTATAACAACCTGGCATATTTTTCAACAATTATGTTATATCATTCAAGCTACACATTTTTTACAAATGCACAAAAATTTATAACAAATTATAAAGAAGCTGATAATAACCAGACAAATAAATAAATTTGTGTATACGAACAATTAACTTTCAAACATATAGTCCTGATCGTCAGGTTCATAATCTTCAATAATTTCTATCTTGTCAGTTCCAAAGTGTTCGAAAAGTTCATCGACAAATTGATAAGATTCATACACATAGATTTTTTCGATAGTCTCAGGGATTGAACTAATGTCCAATCTCTTATTATATTCAGTAGGTAATTTAAGCTCAACAAGTCCTGTAGGATAGTGTAGAGGTTCATTTGTAGTTACCTTGTCGACTGTTCCTTCGACTACTTCTTCTACTACTTGTGTTTCATCAAAAACTCCCTGTTGCAAATCCAGTTCTTTTAATCCAGAAGGTAAAACAAACTCTCCAGTAATTATTGAACCATTTTCATCACCAATAACCAAAGATTCCAATTGTTCAGGGAGTTTAGGTATAATAACTTGATCTCCTGACAAATGTAGTTGTGTTAGATCAGTATAGGATGACAAATCACAAATTGGATAGATTTGAGTACCAAAATTAAAAAGCCCATAGAATAACTTTTGAATATTTTTAGGAAACTTGGTAATCGGCTCAACATGACCAGTCAAAGTCAAGTTTTCAATCGAATCAGGCAACCTGTTAAGTGTCTTACAAGATCTCTTACTCATTTCAGCATTGATAAACAGTTTTTTAACAGTTTTCGGAATCATCGCCCAATTGTAATTGAATTCATCATACAATGTGCTGACCTTGATTGACTTTAATGTATTGGCAAAGCGAATGTAAGTCTGGATATTTTCCCACCCTGTACCTACAAATTCAACCGAGGTATATTTTCCAGGAATATAAATTATAGACTTTGGCTCGATTTCTACAGCAGTGTTCTCAATAACTCCTTCTTTGAAAAATTTAACATCACCAAATTCAATTGACTTTACCTTGTTAAATCCTTCGGGTAAATAGTATCCTGGAATTTTATAGATTTTGATTGTTGATCTATTAAATCCGTTTCTTTTGCCAAATTTAAGTCTGTGAGTACTAACCGGGATTTGTCCCTCAAAACTACAAGTTTCATTAAAAATTTCTATCTTGTAATCAAGTCGGTCCATTGTTAAATATCCTGGTTTAGTTTCGACAACAGGATCTGTACTGGGTATTAAACCTGATAGATTAGTTTGATTAGTTGGATCAGTCGGATCTGATGTAATAGTTGTATTCATCTGTAATATGAAGTTATACTAGTAGATTATATATGTGTAAAACTTCCCAGGTCTTTATCTATTCAATTTTTTTTATATAAAAACCTAATAAAACTAATTAATTTTTTCTTCAAGCTTACTTTTATTTGGTTCTTTTTCTTTAATTAATTCATTCTCTTCAATTATATCATCTGTATTATTTTCAATATATGTTGGTTTTCCAATGGGAGGTAGTACAATAGTTATACCAAAAATCAAGTTATTATCCTTATTATCAAAAATCAACATGTGTATCGCGTTTTCTTTTCTAGGGATAAAAGGTAGTTTTTCGGTTTTTTCGATAATACTTTGTACTTCCCAAAATAAATTATGAAACTTGTTACTAGAATTAAAAAAGCTAGTTTCAAATCTAATTTTTTTTAAACTATCATACTTTTTACAAATTTTTTCTTTAACATAATCACATAATCTACTAACATATTGTTCTAGACAATTTGATTCATCAATATATTTGATATCTTGTCTATCAGTTTTTTTATCAATTAAATGTGAAGTAAATTTGATACGACCAAGTATATCATAATAATAAAATATTTTAATTAAAAAACCAATAGCTCTACCAGTGTTAATTCTAGCAATTCTGTCCATTTATTCATATAATATATATTATAATCTCTATGTTCTATAATTAACCAATTGAATAATCAATTTTTATAAAAATATTTTATTATTGATATTTTTTCTAGTGTCCTTGAGACACATACGATAAAAATGTATTCCAGCCAATATTCATAACATTAACAAAAATAGGTTGTAAGTGTGCGGGAATAAAAGCGAAATTAGCCATTTGGACAAGAGGC
>JACCDO011580613.1_pt1 | contig 18835 bp, 14 predicted proteins | sample 7446101 | NCBI WGS metagenome assembly JACCDO01 (sample SAMN15323440, study PRJNA562643) | freshwater metagenome | isolation source: river surface water | place: USA:Blue River Watershed | collected 2017-08-16 | reverse complement strand
GGCCAAAAGTGTTTTCCCTGTTCCTGCAGGGCCTTCTCCAATAACAATTGGGAATTTTTCATTTTCAATGAAATTAATATATTTTTGCTGTTTTGGAGTTTTTGGATTGTAAATTGGTGAAAATGATTGTGTGAATGAAAGATAAAGGAGTAATACAAATTTAGAGAAATACATATTTTTAGATTATAGATTTATAATCTAAAAATAACTTATGATTTGATTTGATTTTATTCTTTATACTGGTACCATATAGCCATCATAGTAGACAAAATTTCTTGCACCATATTGGTTATAATAATCGATAAAATAGGGTGTATATGTTGTGAAACGTTCCTTAAGTTGGTAATGATTTATAATTAAATATATGATTGATAGCAAGATTATTAGAAATAATATTTTCATTATATATTTTAATCAGATTTTTCTGAAGCGACTTCTGATGCAATATCTGAAACATTATCTTCTAAAGCGGTTAATCTACTTTGTAAAAGAGAGATTAAAACACTCTGCTCCTTGATTGCTTCAACAAGTAAACCAGTGATTTGTGAATAATTTACTGCGTAAAATCCATCTCCGTTCTGTTTTACTAATTCTGGAACAACCGACTCAACATTTTGGGCAATGAAACCGATATTTCTTTCAGGACCATATTTTTCTTTATCAATCCAATGGAAATATACACCGTTTAAGTTCAATACCTTTTCTAATGCATTATCGATATCTTCAACATTCTCCTTTAATCTTTGATCAGAAGATGTTGTAAAAGTACCATAAACAGTTCCTGCAATATATACATCCTTTGCAATACCAACACCACCAGATACTACCAGTGCACCAGTAGTACTAGAAGTGGAATCAGTTGTATTTGATACTGTTGTTACACCTACTAAAGTTGATGTTCCAGTATGTGTAGTATTACCAGTAATAGCTACATTACCACCAACATTTAATTTGCCAGCAATACCAACACCACCACTTACTACCAAAGCACCACTTGAAGTTGCAGATGATTCTGTTGTATTTGATACAGTTGCAACACCTACTAAAGTTGATGTTCCACCAATAGATGTATTGCCACCAACATTTAGTTTCGCTGCAATACCAACACCACCACTAACTACTAAGGCACCACTTGAAGTTGCAGAGGAATCGGTTGTATTTGTGATAGTTGCAACACCTACTAAAGTAGATGTTCCACCGATAGATGTATTACCTCCTACATTTAGCTTCGCGGCAATACCTACACCACCACTTACTACTAAAGCACCGCTTGAGGTTGCCGAGGAATCGGTTGTATTTAATATAGTACTGATTCCACCAACATTTAGCTTAGATGCAATACCTACACCTCCACTAACTACTAAAGCACCGTTTGAAGTTGCTGATGAATCGGTTGTATTTGATACAGTTGCAACACCTACTAAAGTTGATGTTCCACCAATAGATGTATTACCTCCTACATTTAGCTTCGCGGCAATACCTACACCACCACTAACTACTAAAGCACCACTTGAGGTTGCTGAGGAATCGGTTGTATTTAATATAGTACTTATTCCACCAACATTTAGCTTAGATGCAATACCAACACCACCGCTAACTACTAAAGCACCGCTTGAAGTTGCTGATGAATCGGTTGTATTTGATACAGTTGCAACACCTACTAAAGTTGATGTTCCACCAATAGATGCATTTCCTCCTACATTTAGCTTCGCGGCAATACCAACACCGCCACTAACTACTAATGCACCGCTTGAAGTTGCGGATGAGTCGGTTGTATTTAATACAGTTGCTACACCTCCAACATTTAGCTTCGCGGCAATACCTACACCACCACTAACTACTAAAGCACCACTTGAAGTTGCAGAGGAATCAGTTGTATTTAATACAGTTGCTACACCTCCAACATTTAGCTTCGCGGCAATACCAACGCCTCCGCTAACTACTAAAGCACCACTTGAAGTTGCCGATGAATCGGTTGTATTTGAGACAGTTGCAACACCTACTAAAGTGGATGTTCCACCAATAGATGCATTACCTCCTACATTTAGCTTCGCGGCAATACCTACACCACCACTAACTACTAAAGCACCGCTTGAAGTTGCGGAGGAATCGGTTGTATTTAATACAGTACTGATTCCACCAACATTTAGCTTAGATGCAATACCAACACCACCGCTAACTACTAAAGCACCGCTTGAAGTTGCCGATGAATCGGTTGTATTTGATACAGTTGCAACACCTACTAAAGTGGATGTTCCACCAATAGATGCATTTCCTCCTACATTTAGCTTTGCAGCAATACCAACACCACCGCTAACTACTAAAGCACCGCTTGAGGTTGCTGAGGAATCGGTTGTATTTAATATAGTACTGACGCCTCCTACATTTAGCTTAGTGGCGATACCTACACCTCCACTAACTACTAAAGCACCGCTTGAGGTTGCAGATGAATCAGTTGTATTTGTGATTGTTGTAACACCTACTAAAGTTGATGTTCCACCAATAGATGCATTTCCTCCTACATTTAGCTTCGCGGCAATACCAACACCACCGCTAACTACTAATGCACCGCTTGAAGTTGCGGATGAGTCGGTTGTATTTAATATAGTACTGACTCCACCAATATTTACCTTAGCGGCGATACCAACACCACCGCTAACTACTAAAGCACCGCTTGAGGTTGCAGATGAATCAGTTGTATTTGTGATTGTTGTAACACCTACTAAAGTGGATGTTCCGCCAATAGATGCATTTCCTCCTACATTTAGCTTCGCGGCGATACCAACACCACCGCTAACTACTAATGCACCGCTTGAAGTTGCGGATGAGTCGGTTGTATTTAATATAGTACTGACTCCACCAATATTTACCTTAGCGGCAATACCCACACCTCCGCTAACTACTAAAGCACCACTTGAGGTTGCAGAGGAATCAGTTGTATTTGATATAGTTGCGACACCTGCTAAAGTGGATGCACCAGTAATAGATGCTGTTCCACCAATATTTGTATTACCTGCAATACCGACACCGCCACTTACTACCAATGCACCGGTACTAGTAGAACTGGATGCAGTTGTATCTGATACAGTAGTTTTTCCACCGGAATTTATAATTAAACTTGTACTTGTATCATTTTGAATATAACCATTATTTGGTAATACTAGTTTTTTATTTGCGACATCCATTTGAAATTTATTTGCATCGGAACCATTAAAATAAAATGAATTACTAGAAGATGAACCTAATGTAATACTTTGAGAATAATCTGATGTACCAGAATAATAATCCCATTCAATACCAAAACTATTTGCTAATGTATTTGTTTGCATTCCTCCTAATAAAGCTGATGTTGTTGTAAAAGTTATAGCCGACGAAGCTGATGAATCAAAATTTAATATTATATTATTATTAAAATTCATCGTTGTTCCACTTACTGCTGATGCTGGATTTACATCAAACATTGGAACATAATATGGACTTGATGAATCGTATGGAACAGATGAAACATAACTTGCACTTGTTGTAAAATAAAATAAATCAGTACTTGCCAATGCAGATGATAAAAATAATTGTGCCTTAGAATCTTTTGTAATTGTTGCACTTGAACCTAATGTGAGTTTTTGATTATCAGTTTTGGTAAATGTTGCGGATGTCAAAAGATACATGTTAGAACCTATTGCAACATTAACTGGTAAGAAAACATCTGTAAAATATAATGTTGTATATCCTCCAGTAGTAGAATAATATGATGCATTTCCGAAATAAAATATAGAACTATCAGATGCAGTTAAAGCAACTGGATAACTTGATGCAGTTCCAACAGTTGGTAAAGTAGCAGTAGTAATAGATGCTGTATAAGTTATACTACTAACAGATGGAGTTGTTGTACCAATTGCATAAACATTTGATGCTGTTGCAGTTGAACTTGATGCAGATGCTGCTTGAGAAAGAGTTGATGTTGCAGTTGAACTTCTATAATATAATGTACCAGATGTTGGCCATGAATTTAAATAATTTGATGTAGAAACACTAGTTGATGCAGATACACTAGAATCTAATGTTGCACATAAATGTATATTTACCTTAGCTGTTTGTGTTGAACTAGTAGCTGTTTGTGTATATGTTGTAGAATATGTTGATAAATAAAAGGATGCTTTTGTTAAATAACCAGATGAAAACATTGCTGAAGTAAAATATGTTGATGTTGGAATAGTAAAGTTTGTTGTTGAATTAGGAGTTATTGAGAATGCACATACACCAGTATTGCTTAATGATGTTGTAATTGCACTAGAAGAAACATATGCTTTAGAATAAGTTGATGTTGTTGCACCACCATCAGTTGATATTCCAACTAATTTTATCAAAGTTGAACTTGTGTATTTATTTTCTAAAACAATAATTGCATATGGGTAATAACTTGCATTTTGACATTGATACATTCCTAATATAATATTCGAATTTGTTAACCCTACATTTATCAATGGATCTTCAATATCTACTTGAGATATATTAATTGCAGTAGTATTTCCCTTAACAATTAAATTATTTTCAATAGTTATATCACCGCTAGTATAATCAACTGTCAAAGCCGGGGTTGATAAATCTGCACCTTGAGATATAACGTAATTACCAGAATCAGTATTTAAACCGACAGTTACAGTACTTCCTTGTGTTCCGGAATAGTATTTATCTACTACAGAATTTGTTGTGGCTGTTCTTGTTAACGTAGACGTCATTGTTTTTTATAATTTTAGTAAATATATTTTTTTATATTTTCGACAAAAATAAAAATTTATTAAATTTGTTTAATATATGGCTAATATTTATATTAAAATTATTGAAATTTTAAATGAATATGAAAATTTATTAAATATTTATACTTCTAATTCTAAATTAAACGCAACAAAAAAAAAGGATGATTTTTTAAATGATGATTTTTTGAATTTTATTTTTAAAAACATTCATCTTAATGAATTAAATAAAAATAAATCTGGCAGAAGGGATGAATCTGGCGATAATCCCATTCGGGATGAATCTGGCAATAATCCCATTCGGGATGAATCTGGCGATAATCCCATTCGGGATGAATCTGGCGATAATCCCATTCGGGATGAATCTGGCAATAATCCCATTCGGGATGAATCTGGCAGAAGGGATGAATCTGGCAATAATCCCTTGGATGAATCTGGTGATAATCCCTCGGATGAATCTAGCGATAATCCCATTCGGGATAAACCCTCTGAAAAAAAGAGTGTCATTAAAAAATTTATTAAAAAATATTATAAAAAAATATGTTTGCTAACTCATCCTGATAAAACAAACGACCTTGATAAAAATGAAATCTTTAAAAAGGCAAAAGACAATATGGAAAATAACTTTTTAATAGGTATTATTAAAAATGCGTATGATTTAAAAATAAAGATTGACGATTTGAATGAAATTATTATTGAACAGATATTAATAGATATAAGAATTATCCAAGAAAAAATAATCGAGATAAAAAAATATATTTCATAATTACATCGTTGGATAAGATGCATCCATTGCAATACCGCACATTCCCTTTGTACTCGTTGCAACACTATTTCTTAAAATCTTAATATAACCTGCATCTCCCCATGATGAACTCCATGAATTTTTTACAATCCAATAATCTTTTCCACCATCCGTTCCATAACCGACTGCTAAAACACCATGGTCCAAATTTGTTCCACATGATGAATCATCATACACTCCACCGCTATATAATTGAAATGAGCGCGAATCTGCCTCAATTGATACAGATACTGGTTGTTGAGCAACGGCATAAGTGAGCTGCAATTCATTTGGACTAACATTCACACATCCTGCTATGTCAGCAACTGGCTTAAATTCTTTACATGAACTTCTGCTACTAGTTGCTGTATATGGATACGCATCCTCTGTTGTTATACCATAATCACTAATATATGTGAATGCATTCTGCATTAATCCTCCATTGCAACCATGGTCTCCATAAGAGTATGAGCAGTCAACAAGTTGTTGCTCAGAAAATGATAAAAGAGTTCCCTCTGTTATAGCATAGATACCCTCCACTGCACCAGTTGTTGAAAATGACCAACAACTTCCACACTGCCCCTGGTCTTTAACAGGTGTAACTGCATTATTATCTCTCCAATCAATAGATGAAGGATATTTTCCCGAATTGGATGGTTGATCTGTACAAATATCCTTGGAAAAATCGTATTTTCTTCCCGATATGTAATTTATATATTCTTGATTTGTCATATCTGCAAAATAATTTATTCCTAAGGTATATGATGAATTTCCATATTTATTATGTTCATAAATGTAATTTAAATTATCATGAAAAGTTTCAACCTTGTTTAGCACCTCAGAATAACTATTATAATATTTATCATAAGATGATAAATAATCGACAAATGGTCCCCACTTTGTTTGAATACGTTCAGTGTCTTGACCTCTTTCAATATATTGGACACAATCATTAATATCCATACCTGACTCTTCCTCTTTTTTAAAATAATCTATGCATTGATTATTCAAAAAACTTCCAAAATGATTACAGATTTTTTCTGGTGTATAAGATATTCTTTGTGTATTGTGGTGAATCTCAAGGGCACAAAACAGATAATATGGATGTACTGAATAGGAGGTAGTTGCGAAAAAATTTAATACCGATGTTAAGCTCATTTTATATATATATTGATAATATTATTTTTTTATAATGGTTTATTTTTTTCCTAAGAATTATTTTATCTTATAAACTTTGTCCACATAATTTAATAATTCATTATCATGTGTTATTATAATCATAGTACTATTCTTTGATAACTCTTTGATAGCATTTAAAATTATTTTTTTATTGTTCTTATCTAATGATGTTGTTGGTTCATCCAATAGTATAATTTTATTATTCTTACCGAAACATCTCAAAATATGAATCATCTGTTTCTGTCCACCAGATAATTTATTACCATTTACACCAACATTTGTATATAATCCATCTCCTAAATTTTTGAATATATCTTTTAATCCAATATCATTTATAATTTTAACAATATCATCGTGTGATAAACTATTTCCATATTGTATATTCTGTAATACAGTTCCGTTAAATAATTGATTATTCTGATTTACATAGCTAATCTTCTTGCGTAAATCATCCAAATCATAGGAATTTATATCTCTATCATTTATGTATATCATATTATCGTCAACCTTGTAATATCCTGTTATTAATTTAAAAAGGGTGGATTTACCTAGACCACTGTGCCCTATAATTGCCACTTTGTCTTTGTCCTTTATATCTAGGTTAAAATCGTTAAATATAACTTTATTATTGTAACTGAAATTTAGGTTTTTAATGGTTATATCACCCGACATAATGTTAGAAGGTTGATATTTTCTTTTTTGACTATGATGGATATCATTTAATTCTTTTATAAAACTGTCCGTCTCTTCCAAAATTCCAACATTATGAATAAAATCTTTTATATTTGTAAAAATTGAATTAAAAGATGATATATAATATAACAATGTTATGAATAATGCAATTAAAATATTTAATGATATGCTCTTTTGGCGATATAAATAGATAATAAATAAATTGAGAACAATAAAAAGCGCGAACAGAATAAAATAATTTGCAAATTTATTCTGAGACACACAGTATAAATTATCAATGAATAATTTTTCATACTTTCCTACGCTTTCATTGAATACTTCAATTTCATCTTTGATTTTACCATTTGAATATATAGAGAATAGATTTGATAATTTATCCTGTACAAGTTCTATTGTTTTTTCATAAGAATGATACCTATCCTTTGATACTGTTTTGCATTTAAAAAAATATGATTTATTAATCATAAATAAAATGATGAGTGAAACGGTGGATAATAATCCCAATTTCCAACTAATATAAAAAAAGTATAAATTAATAACTACGATACATATTATTTTTGGTAAATTCATAATAAATATATTTATTGTTAGTTCTCTTATTATAGATGGTAGCATAGTCAATTTTGTAGATAATTTACCTAATTCTATATCTGTATAATTATTTTTGTGTTTATATAATATGTTTTCGTAAATGTAGCTTAATAGATATGTGTTGAATTTAGGTATTAATAATGAATCTATATATGAAATTATACTGTATGATGTGTAAACTATAAATAATATGATAAAAACGGGTATTAGGTATTTGAAAATATGTTTTACATCAGTGAATATCTTTGAATATATTTGTGGAAGAGCAATCGCCTCTAGTGGATATGCTAATATAGTAAAAAGAATATATAATATGATATACTTTTTGTTTTCTTTAGCAAAATCTAATAATATACTTGATATATTCATACTATGTAAAAATATTTTTTTATAGTTTTTTTACAAAAAAAAATGATTCCCGAAGGGAGGAAATAATTTTTTTACAAAAAAATTGATTCCTAAAACGGAAATAATTTTTATTTTTTTCACAAAAAATAAAAATTGAAATTCTTATCAGAATTAGAATTTTTTTACAAAAAAATTGACACGTAATTTCTTTAATAAAAAAATATATACTGTTTATTATCAAAAAATACGTTCTTTGAAAAGCGAAACAAATTGAAAAAAATGAGTGGCAAGAGTGTCACTTTTGATCCAAACATTCCTTTTAATGAAGAAAAAAAAACTTCTAAAGAAGTACAAAAACTTTCCGACGAAGAAAGAAAGATGAATAATAAATTATTGAGAGTTATTGATAATACAATTCATAAATCCTATCAAAACGATAGAACTAATTCTTATTTGAATAGTTTAAAAGAATCTCGTTTAACTGATTTATTTACCAGATTAAAACACATTTTACCAGAAAATGTTAACCTTTCTAGTGTTATTAACTTTATTATATTTGTAATAAAAAAATATTATACTGGATACAATGGATATTGGCATGTGAAAAGTAATTCTTTTAAAAAGAGATCAATATTACTTTATTGTTTGGACTATTTGTTCGGTATAAATACAGATGTTAATGTTATCACGACTAAAATGTTTAAATATACTGAGAATGAGCTTCATAATACAAACTATCGTTGTAGTTTTGAAAAACTAGACTGGTTTAAAACATGTTCTGCAGCAGATATGATATTGTTGATACTTTCTACAAATAAAGATTTATGTCCTAGGATAACCGTTCATAGTGAATATGTAGCTCATTATCGACAAAATCCTAGTCAAAAAGTAATAACTTTGCGTTCTGACATCACAATGGGTGGTTTATTAAATCCAATTGAAGGAAACGATAATAGACCTTCTTATGTATTCGGATTTATGACAGACATATTTGAAAATGAAAACACTGCTGAAAAAACTACTGTTAAAACCATTGTTGAAAACAATGATATTGAAACCAATGATGAAACCATTGTTGATAATAATGATGAAATCATTGATGAAAACGCTGTTGAAAGCAATAATGATGAAATCATTGATGAAAACGCTGTTGAAAGCAATAATGATAAAATCATTGATGAAAACACTGTTGAATCCAATAATGATGAAATCATTGATGAAAACAATGATGATGAAATCACTCCTGGAAACACTCGTGTTGAATTAACTGTTAAAATCAATGATAAAAATCATCTTATGAATAATCAAATTTTAACGACTGTTTTTATAGTGGCGTCAGTATTGATAACATTTATCGTTAAGTGATGTCTAACATCATTTATTTTATAAATTTAATTTAAAAAATATTTTTCTACACTTAGAGAAATGATAAAGGATTATATAGAGCAATACCTCTTTTTCCCAATTAAAGAGATAAAAAAAAGTCCGGAAAATCTTAAAATTCCATATGAGGATATTTATATTAGTATCGATGATAAAATACGGTGTCATGGATGGTTTATAGAATCAAATAAAAAGAATAGTATTTCAAAAAACAAGGTAATACTATTTTTTCACGGTAATGCCGGGAATATTAGTTATCGACTCTCTTATATAGATAAATTCTATGAAGCCGGTTTCTCATTACTATTTTTCGATTATCCGGGATTTGGAAATAGTGATGGAATTCCGAATGAGAGTATCTGTATTGAGTGTGGAAAAGAGTTTTACAAATATTTGATTGATAAAAAGGGATTTACAAATCATAGCATCGTTTTTTATGGAGAATCTATTGGAGGTTCTATAGCATCCTCTTTGGCAAATATTTGCAATATTAAGTATCTCATCGTACAATCCACGTTTTCCGATATTAAAGAGATAGTTAAAAAAATAGTAAATTTGAATGTCATTTTTTCAAATATCGGTTTTGAAACACTTGAAGCTATAAAATTAAGATATAAAATAAATAAATTAAGAAAAAAAATGAAAACACTAGTTATTCATAGCAATGATGATGAATTAATAGAAATTAATCATGCCGAAAAATTATCCGAATATTCAGACTCATATTATGTTTGTAAAGGGTCGCATTCAAATGTGCAAATAGATAGTGATTTTATATTTCAATTATTATCATTTTTAAAGGAATAAAATCTTTTTATATTTTATATATGATTGAAAATTTTACAGTTACAGTTCCAAATAGTATTAATTTTCATAGATTACCAGTAATAATCGTCTCATTTTTATTATCTTTTATTATCATTTATCCAATTATTGGAAAAATATCAGTTGCATCATTTGTTTTATTTGTTGTATTATTTATATTATTTTATGTAATATTAAATTCAATGAGCAATAATAATCAACAGAATGAATTGCCAAATACTCTGTATCCATCATTGCCACATCTTGGCTTAGATGGAATTTCATTAAATAATTATGTTTCAGGATTATCCCCACAAAAATATATTTAATATATATAGAAATGTCGGGAAAAAAATTTCCATACACATTATTTATAACAGATAAAAACCTATCTTTATATAACTCCAATATGATTTCATCGTCTACAAAGAAATCAATATTAGAAAACTATCATAATCAAATAAGTAATTTTGTAAAAGAGAAAAATATTAAATTAAGTGATGTTGATAATAATAATATTCTAAATAAAATAAACGAGATTTTTCGTGATAATTTAATAAATGCAGGTGATAAAGTTAAATACGAGGATTTCTCAAAGGAATTATTATATTATAAATATTTATTAATAAATATAAGAGAAAATATACTTGTTTTCAACTTGGTTAGAACTAAAATCAAGGACAAAATATTAAAAAATAATTTATCATATGTGAATCCGTTAATAATTAAAAACATAGATGATAGTTTAATTGGGTATAAACGTTTTTTTACAGAAAAGATTGATATTTATAATAATAACGATAAAAAGATATATATTCAAGCCATAAATAATATCTTTTATGGCTATCGATTTAATATTGGATTACCATCTGTTGGTTCAATATACTCTTTTTATGAAAATCCGAATGGAACAAATATACCAGAATTTATTGTATCAATGTTAAATTGTGATGATAATTTTATGGATAAATTTCCATTAATACATCAGAACATAGCAGAAACGATATCATCTATATTACTAACAAAGAATGAATCAAAATTAAATAATATAAATAATATTTTAGATGAAAATTTGAATAATAATTTGGATTTAAATAATAATACACGAAAGAACTTAGAAAATTATTTTAAAGGTATAACTGTTGAGTTGAGAGATATTATGGAAGAACCATCTTCAAAATATATTAAAAAGGACTATATTATACCATTTAAATATAATACCGATAAAAATATTTTTGAATATCAGGAAAAAATGTCTTATCGATTAGATGATGATGACAAATCAATTAAATTACTGATGATAAATAATTTAAATTTATTATTTTCTACGATGAAAAGCGATGGAACTTTCAAATTTGAGTTGGGAGATACAAAAATTATAATGTGTTGTTTTCTATTTTTTGCCATAAATTTATTTTATGATGTTTATAAATATTATATAAATTCATTAAACCAAACTATTATAGATTTATCCGATACGAGAGGTAAGAAATTTAAAGACCTAAATATTGAAGCGGGATTTGATTTTATTAAAAAATTAAATGAATCATTACTTAATTTCAAATTAATACTGCTGAATAATTTTTATGAATTATTTCAACCATCTAAGATATCATCGAATTATTATGGAATGTATAAAAATAAAAATGGGTTTTTTGTTCCAGAATCAAGATTATTGGTTGAAAATGAGGTTTTAACTAACATATATCCATTTCAAAAAATATCATTAAAAGAAAGGGGTGATACTAAAATAAATAACGATAAAGACTCTCAAAAGTTAATTGCTAATTTTATTTTATTCAAAAAGAAGGATACCGATTTATATAATGAAAAACAGTATTTAGATTTGGGTGTTTTTACATATAATGACACAATTACTACAAGGACATTAAATATATATTATAGCTTCTTTGAAAATTACGAAAAAATAATAAACTTTGATTTATTTATCATTGAATTATTAATGAAAAATTTTAAAGAGAGAATTCCGATTGAATGTATAAATCAATCATTGGCCATTATAAAACCGAATATAAATACTCTGAACCGAACCTTTCTAGATAATCAAAAGAATACTTATAGAAGTATAATTAAAAATAGTTTTATAAAACTATATAATGAGAGTATGCGTAAATCTGCTGTATATACTTCTAAATATTTAAAAGTAGAGAGTGATTTAATCACATCTGGTAAAAAGTCGTTAGAAAAGGAAAAAGAGATGTATTCATTAATAGCGAGCATGTATTATATCCGTTCTGAATTTATTAATCATTGGATTCAAAATATAAAAGATATCCGTCTAAAAAATCAATTAACAGAGGAATTTAATAAAATAAAGAAAAATATTAATAAATTATTGGCAAAGAAGGCAAAGAAGTTAAAAAAAGTAATAGACAAGTCTAAGAAAAATAATAGTAGTTATACAAATAATAATTCTATCAAAATTAGTGTATTATAAAAAGAATTAAATAAAAACTATTTTCTATGAAATAATAAATGGATAATAAAGCATTTGAAGAATTAAATGAAAAATCAAAAATATTTTTTGATAAAATAATAAACTTATTTAATAAAAATAATACTGATGTTTATTTATTTATAAATTTTTTATTACAGGATATTATTCCAATAAAACAGATGAATAAAAATAGTTCATTATATTCTAAATTGAATCAAATCATAGAGGACCCCGATATTTTTTTGGAAGATTATTTTGATACACTGTTTTATAATAATAGTAATATTAATAATTCTTATTTGCAAAATCAAATTAAATTGAGTATTGTAGAAAAAATAAAAGAGATAAAAAAAAAGATACAAGAGTGTGATAGGGATATCGAGAAGATTATAAAATTTTTTGTTTATTTAAAAATTTCGAAAAAAATTGCAGTCGAGACTGTTCCTGATTTTATTTTTTCAAAGAAAAGTATTTTATATGTAAAGGATGAGAGAGAATCATACTCATTAGGTGAAGTATTCTCGCGATATTTATTTTTTTTAATAGGCGATAAAGATTCATCGAACCTTGAAAAATCGAAACCAGATAAATTTTATGAGAGGAGTATCTTTGATTTTATTGAAGCGGATATTAAAGATTTTCGTGAATGGAATTTTTTGGTAAAATATTTTCCAATTCATATCCATTTAATAGAACTTTTCTTTCATGAAAATAGTAATTACAAAGTATTATTCTCTAAAAATACTTTTATAAATAGTATCTATGATTTATCAAAAATACCATCCATCGAGAAAAATACAAAAGATAAAAAAAAGAAAAAAGATAAATGGCAGAGAGGTGGTAAAAAATTCAAAAAAGAATTTCAACAAAAAGATTTGGCCAAAGGTATTAATGATATGTTAATGAAAAAAAATAATAAACAGTACGAAAAAAAAGAGGGAGAAAAAAAGAATAATCCATATGAAAAAAAATATTTTAATGAAAAAAAGAATAATGAAAAGAAGACTAAAATGATAGAAATTTGTAATAAAACAACTGTTAATAAATTAAATTTAAAAAATTCTTTAATTAATGAATTTCATAATATTTTTTTTGACAGATATATTCAACCACGAATATTACCACGTGGTTCTAATAATGGTGCTGTAATTGATAAAGAACAGGAGATAATAAACCCTTTTAATAATAGTAAATTTAAGTTATCCAGATATTTATTAAAAAAGAGTAGTAGAGATAGAGTTTATACCAAGAGAGATTTATCCGAATTAAAATATAATTTTAAATTTGATATTTTTCAAATATTAAATATTTTTGAAATACAAGAGAATAAAATTCTTTTAGATGATGTTTTAGAGAAGTTTAAATATAATATTATTATTTTATTATTTTGCTTATATTCAATTAAAAAGAAATTGTACACAACATATATTAATATAGCTTTAAACAAGTTCAATATAAATATTGAAAAAATAAACTCACATGAAAATAAGAGCAATCAGAAAAATATTACACAAAATAAAGAACAAGCATCTATGAAGCTAAATAATAAACTTGATAATAATAGGAGCCCTAATAAAAAACATAATTATATTCCCAATATTTATAAAAATATGAATCAACCGATTAAAGAAAAATTAATAAAGATTGATAAAAATATCAATACTTTAAAGCATAAAATTAAGGAACTAGAATCACAAAAGATGCAAAATTACGAGAAGAAGATATTAATTGTTGAAGAGTATATTCAAAAATTGATACTAAAAAAGAGAGATATTCTAAAGAGTACCTAAAAAAAGCTGTTATTGCGACTCTTTGTTTCATAAATAGACGACATACTTCTGGATAAATCGGAATAGATGCATGCAAAAAAGCAGGATTTATTATAATTTAATGATTTATAATTTCTATCCGCAATTGCTGGATTCTTAATTTTATTACCACTAGCGTCAACATCACTAACGCTTGTTGCACCCGGTTTATGAGACCAATATTTATCCTTATTCATTCTATACCAATGATAATCATTTCCAGGGTCCAATACTAAAAATATTTTATAAAAACCTGGCAAACATTTGTTGTCAAATTTCTCTAAATAACTACCAGGAACATCTTTTTTCAATCTTTCATAAAATGATTTACAATTATAATCTTTATAATCGTCAATGTGATTAAATCCTGATGCATACCCAGGTTGTGCTTTCGAATCGAGTCCAGACCGTATCTTTCCTAGTGCGTATGTATAACAGTTATGGGTAGATTTTATATTTGGATTATCGTTCCATATTTTTGGGTTATATTCTAATTCTGAACCGGATAATGGTGAGAATTCTTGGTTAAATTTTAAAAGTTTATCCATATTTTTTAAAGATTCTTTATTTGACCTTATTTTTTCTATACTAATCACACGAGGGTGCTCATTTTTTATATTTTTATTCTTAGGCATAATATATATTATCAATAAAAAAATATTTTTAAAAGGAAAATAAAAATTGATATTTTATTTTTTTATTTTTTTATTTTATTTATTATGATTATTAATTATAAAATATGAGTTTTAATATGAATGAAAAGTTAATCATTGATGAAATAAAAAATATTTCATCAATTCTTATAAAGCATCAAGAGGAGATGATTGCAAAGCTAGATTTATTAATGAAAAGAGTTGATAATATAGAGGATAATATCCAAAAGATTATCATTTTAAAAGAGAATAAAATTGAAAAAACAGATGAGAGTAAAATTGTAAAAACGGAAGAGAAAATTATTGAGCTAAAATTGGAAAAATTAAATATATCAGATGAAGATGGACATATTGCTATGCAGTATAGGGACCATAGAACAGTATTGTATATTTTCAAAAAATATTACAAAAACAAGGTAAATTCACAGTATGCTTATCCAGTGCGGATTATTAGTAAGAGATCATATGATTATTATAACGATGGATGTTGGAATTCAGATTTATACGGAAAGGAATTAATTAATATTTTATGCACAAATATTCAAAATTTATTAATAAAGTTAAATATACTGGACAATAAAAAAATAACAATGGATTCATTTATTGTGAATCAGATGTTTATAAAAAAATTATCAGACGATAAAGTAAGAAGGGAATATTTAAAACATATCATAGAAGAGGTTCGTGTAAATAATTCATAGAATTAAATTAAATTAAATTTTAATAAATTTCAGATTCTTTAAAATAATCTGTATCTTTCAAAATTTGATTTGTTACTCTTGTATTAATAAATGTCATCATATCCATAATCTCTTTATTATGTCTATTTTTTTTTGATAATTCTCGTGATAATTCTTCATTTTCACGAGTTAATTTTTGACTTATTGTGTAATAAAAATCCTCATTTTTCTTAGAATTTGAATAAGATTCGTCATTTTTATCATCATCTTTTAACCTCTCCTCGAGTTCAGCATTACTATAACATTCAAAATGTTCAATAATCATCTCTTTTTTTGGCCTTGGTTTTTCATACTCGGTGATGATATCATTTTTTTCAACTGAATCAATGATATTTTTAAAAGATAAAACTTTTTGTGCCTTTTTTACATCTGATGAAGAAATTTCTGGAAAATCATTCTGAACAACCGGCTCATACAATAATGGAACAAAAAATACATCATAGTTTTTACCCTTCAAATCAAAAATAATATCACAATGAACACCAACAGTAATGCTGGGTTTTGGATTATTGTTTTTTACCGGATAACATAATGTCATACTTTTTCCATTGTATACAACGTTGTGAAAACGACCTTCTGTACAATTGCGACAGTCATTATTACCAAATGAATAATTACAAATGCTAAAAATTGCGTTTTTCTCCAAAATAGTTGATAAATCGGACCTTTTTAAAACGTCTGACATCTCCTTCTTCTTCGTTGGATTTTTCATAAATCGAATCATTTCATCTGGGATTTGGACCTTTTTACCAGGACAATTGGGGAATTTGCAAAAATTGTAAAAACACTTCATGCAACCTCCTTCGTCAATTGACTCTGATAATATATATCTCTTTTTTCCACCCTTAGATGGGTTAACTTCGTTCCATGTAGGCTCTGTCATCTTTTCATTTATTGTAGTTATTATAAGATTGTATTGTTTTAATAAATTATTATTCAATTTTTTATTTTGATAAAAAATCTAATTCTGACAAGAATTTCAATTTTTTATTTTGATAAAAAAACAAAAAATTATTTCCGTTGTAGGAATTGATTTTTTATTTTTATAAATAAGTTGCGGTTAAATTTAGAACCATCTAATAAATTAGTTTTTCATATAAATTATTGGGATATAGACCCATTATTATGAAAGAATCATTATATTGTAATTTTATAGAAAATGTTTTTTTATCTTTATGTAAAGTTCGCGATAAATCTAATAATACTATAAGAAGTGATATTATTGGAATACCATATATTTCTTTTTTTAATAAAGATCCTGATTTATTATATTGCTCCATTTTTTTCAGTAAATTATTTTTGTTTTCATCATTTGGATTTTTTAAATATTCTTTAATCATGTACGCAATACTATAATCACCCTTTAAACGCCGTGTTTTTTCAGGTTTGTTAAATAATATCCACAATGCTCCGTAAAATGCTTTTATATCTATTTGAATATGTTGTCGTTTTGATGTGTATTTATTAATTAGTTTTTCAATATTTTGTTTCACCTTCGGATTTCTATCCAAGTAACTCTCAAAATACTTAGGTGAGTCGCAATATTCATATACGGATTTACCCAATGCACCAATTACACCACATGAACCTAAATAAATAACTGGAATAGCTATTAGAGGAAGTGCCATTTTTTATGTTGATTAAAAAATAATTACCTATTTTTTTTATTTGAGAAATTATGTGTCAATTTTTATTTTTTTGTGAAAAAAAAATAAAAATTATTTCCGTTGTAGGAATCAATTTTTATTTTTTTATTTTTAATAGTAAAAAGAACCTCTTTTTAGTATTATAAATTTATCCAATTATTACCACTGAATAAGATTTTTTTTTAGAATTATTTGATAGGATACCGCTCACTCAAAATAATTAAGTTATTAGCATATATATATATACAAATGTCTTTAAGTAGTTTTATAAATTTTTATATTTTTGGTAAGAATAAAGTACTTAATTATAGATAATATTTGCAAATATTATGAATATAAATAATATAACCACGAATATGGATTGTATGTATAATAAATATTTTATTATGCTATTTGCACAATCACAGCTATCGCTTATATTTTTATATAATTTATATATATTATATGCGAAATAGATAAAAAGTCCTATAAATATGTAATATAAAAGGGTTAAAACTATACTAATGATGCTCTTTTTAGAGCCGCCCTTTTTTTTTAATTTTTTTACTATTATCAATGAACCAACAGTGCTAATTGTAATTATAATGGTAAATATTAAAAATACATATTCTATAAATAGTAAATAATCAATGTTAACGGAATAATCTATATTCTTCTCAGTGAAACATTTACATTCTTTTAGTCTATTTAAATAGATTATTATACATATTATCCATAAAATAAACGCAATTTCGAAAAAAAGAAAATATAATAAATAATTTATAGATGCGTCTTTATAAACATTTATTACATTATTTGGCAAATCTATTTTTTGATAAGAATTTTCCGAGTAAATAATTTTATTTTTTTTCATACTTATATAGAATCAATTTTTTTATTTTGCAAATAATAGGAAAAATAGTGATGCTAAATGAATCGAAAATACAATTGTCTGAATATATAATAAATTCTTTAGCCAACTTTTAGAGCATTCACAGTTAGAGTCAATACTATCCTT
>JACCDO010963748.1_pt1 | contig 18839 bp, 20 predicted proteins | sample 7446101 | NCBI WGS metagenome assembly JACCDO01 (sample SAMN15323440, study PRJNA562643) | freshwater metagenome | isolation source: river surface water | place: USA:Blue River Watershed | collected 2017-08-16 | reverse complement strand
TGTGGTCCATTAATAGCAGCGCTTGATGCTTGTCCACCATCGCCACCATAAGTAGCACTACCTGTCCCTGCCACAGTAGTTATGATACTGATTGAATGAGGGCTTAACGATGGGTAGTAAGTGGGAGCTAAACTAGGAACTGATGTTGGTATCTCAGTGGTAACGGTTATAACTTTCCTTACTCGAAAACCGGTACACTCAGTAATGTATAAGTTTCCCGCACTATCAAAACGACTATAACACGGACCTTTAGTAGTGGCAGAAGTAGCAGCTGATCCGTCGCCTGTTGAGGATGCCACACCCGTACCTACCACAGTTGTTATAATTCCGGTTGATGCATCGACTTTGCGTATGCGATTATTATTCCAATCAGAGATGTATAAATTACCGTAGCCGTCCAATACTACGTCGTAAGGCTGGTTCAATGTAGCAGCGGTAGCTTGTATATTATCCGCATTATACCCTCCTGATGTGCTACCAGTACCTGCAACAGTACTGATTATGCCAGTCGAGACTGTGATCTTGCGAATCACATTAAAACCGTTACCGTCACCAAAGTAAACATTACCAACACTATCTAGATTAATACCAGTGGGTAGCATGATGCTAGCAGCCGTAGCTTGACCTCCATCACCACTGTATCCTGACGTCCCTGTACCTGCTATAGTGGAGATTATACTTGTAGATGCAGTAATCTTGCGAATACGATGATTTTTATTATCACTAATGTATACGTTACCTATAAATAAGTGCAACCATTATAATTCATGATGCGTCTGGCTTCAGTTGTAGTGCTTACCTAAACTATCAACAGCAACTCCACCAGGATTGTCAATCGTTGAGCTCGTAGCTGGTCCATTATCTCCGCTAAAACTATTAGTCCCCGTTCCTGCTAAAGTGGAGATTATACTTGTTGATATTGTAATCTTGCGGATACGATGATTGCCTGAGTCAGCGATGTAAAAATTATCTGTAGGGACGTATATGCATTATAATATAATCAGCAATACAGTTGTGTAAATTAAAAATATAGAATGATACCTGAAATATCGACACATAATCCATTTGGAGAATACAAAGTAGCACTACTTGCAATACCACCATCACCACCGAAAGAGGCTGAAGATGTCCCAGCAAAAGTGGTTATGATGCCAGTGGATACAGTAATCTTACGTACACGGTTGTTCAAATAGTCACTAAAATAAACATTTCCCGTTGAATCAATTGCAATTCCAGTTGGTATATTCACGGTAGCACTCGTAGCTTGTCCGTTATCACCAGAATAACTTGCAGTGCCTGTTCCTGCGACGGTTGTTATAATACTGAACGAATGAGGGCTTAATGATGGAAAATATGTAGGAGTTACGCTAAAGGAAAGGATACAAGAAAAAATGAGAAACGACTAGGCTTTACTAACGCTAGAGGGAATAGGTACCTGGGAATATCAGTCGACACCGTAGTAATCTTGCGGATACGCTCATTCAGCACATCAGAGATGTATATTGTGCCTATAAAAGTCCAACATTTCGAGTTATTGGAATAAGCAATAGTAATGGTTATAATAGATGGTACCTGATGAATCTATTACGATCCCACTTGGCAAATTTAATGAAGCTGATGTTGCTGCGCCTCCATCGCCGCTATAAGTGCCAGTGCCACCATTACCCGCAATAGTGGATATAATATCAGTGCCTACTGTAATCTTACGAACACGGTTATAATCAGAGATATACACGTTGCCTACGTGGAGAGAGAATAAACATAAACAACAACAAGCTATCATATAATCGAACTACCTGTGGTATCTACAGCGACTCCTGTTGGATAATTCAATGTAGCTGACGTCGCATCTCCGCCATCACCGCTAAAACTACCTGTGCCAGTACCAGCAATTGTGGTAATAATCCCTGTCGCAACGGTTACCTTGCGCACTCGGTGATTATCATAATCAGGAATATAAACGTTGCCTTGAAGATATAATAAAATAAGTGTTTTGGTAATAATCACGTTTGCATGGTCATGAGAAATACCTAATACATCTAATGTAACTCCAGCGGGGCGATTTATTTCTGCCGCTGTTGCTTGTCCACCATCGCCACTGTAAGTACCAGAGCCTATACCAGCAATTGTGGTGATTATACCAGATGATACTGTCACCTTGCGGATACGCTGATTTGCATACTCGGATATGTACACGTTGCCTACAGGAACAAATAGGTAAAACAATATACTTTCGGTGATAGTTAATTATTTAGTACCAGATGTATCAACAGCGACTCCATTCGGCTGATTAACTGTAGCGGACGTTGCAGCCCCACCATCACCACTAAAGCCCCCTATGCCCGTCCCAACAATTGTGGTGATAATATCGGTTGATGATGCTGTCACCTTGCGGATACGTTCATTGTCACAATCAGCGATAAACATATTACCTTGAACAATAAATAAAGCAAACTAATAACCTATTTCAAAGTGCTCAATAATATACGTTCATACCTGATAAATCAATTGCAACTCCTAATGGACGAAACAATGTGGCAAGAGTCGCTGCACCACCATCTCCGCTGTAACCTCCGTTTGCGTAACCAGAGCTTGTGCTACTGCCTGCAATGGTAGAGATTATACCCGTTGATACTGTAATCTTACGGATACGATGATTGTAAGCATCAGCGATGTACACGTTGTCTAGGGGGGGGATCGTCAGGGGGGATATAGAATACTATAAGATAATATATAGCTGATAAGATATCAATATGTAAAACCTGAAGAGTCCACCGTGATCGCAAATGGAAAGTTGAGTGTTGCACTTGTCCCTTGCCCTCCATCTCCAGAATAACTTGCAGTGCCTGTGCCTGCTACTGTAGTAATTATATTGATGGAATGAGGGCTTAATGATGGATAGTTGGTGGGAGTTGAAGTGGGTGTTGCATCTGCTAAATTCAATACTTTTCTCACTCGATTACCCTCACATTCAGATATATATAAATTCCCCGCACTGTCAAAACGGCTAAAAGTGGGAGATTTTATTGTAGCAGAAGTAGCAGCAGATCCGTCACCCGATGTTGATGCAGTGCCCGTGCCTACCACGGTGGTAATCAAGCCTGTCGATACATCGACTTTGCGTATGCGATTATTAAATCGATCGGTGATATACAAATTTCCATAATAATCCAACACGACGTCATAAGGAGTGCTCAATGTAGCACTTGTAGCTTGCATGTTATCACCATTATACCCTCCTGATGTACTACTAGTGGTGCCTGCTATGGTGCTAATTATTCCAGTCGAGACTGTGATCTTACGAACGATATGGTAACCTGCGCCACCAAAGTAGACATTTAAACTGTTATCCAAATTGATACCAAGAGGACTTTGAATAGTAGCCGCAGTTGCTTGGTTGCCATCTCCGCTATACCCCGTGGTACCAGTACCTGCAATAGTTGTGACAACATTATTTGATGCTAATATCTTACGAACCCGATGATTGCCATAGTCACTGAAGTATATATTACCCGAAGTATCTACTGCAACTCCTGTCGGGTTAAGTGTTGCAATAGTGGCTTGTCCGTTATCTCCACTGTAACTACTTGTGCCTGTGCCCGCGACGGTCGTGATAATACTTGTTGTTGCAGTCACCTTACGAATGCGATTATTACTATAATCGCTGATATATAAATTGCCTAATAAGGTGGGGGTGTTATTTTAGGCAATGATACTGTTAATTAAGTGGAATACTATTACCTGAATGATCAATGCATAATCCTTGTGGCTCTTGCAACGTAGCACTAGTTGCTGCGCCACCATCGCCACTATAGCTAGCAGTGCCTGTCCCAACATATGTACTTATTATACCCGTTGATGCGGTTATCTTGCGCACACGTTGATTATAATCATTAACGTATACATTTGCACTGGAATCAACAGCGATGCCATGTGGAACAAAAATTGTGGCACTTGTGGCTTGACCTCCGTCTCCACTATAACCACCAGCACCTGTGCCAGCAATAGTAAGAATAATGTCGGCACAACAATAAAGATGCTGTAGATAAAATAGAAAGAAGAAGAAGTAAGCCATGAAAGACAAAAACACCCTACAGTTACTGCTCACTCAAATAACGAAATGAAGTATCATATCAATACCGCATAGACGCAACAGTAACTAGCACCAATTACTTTGGTTGAACTCACAAATAGCCTCAAAGTATGAAATAAGAAATTATTTATTTTTTTTCACAGAAATTTTTTGCTCCACACCCCATTGAACTAAGTACCGGTAGTGTTTTGGTACGACCGGGTGAAACTCAAATCAAATTGATTAATAATACGAATGAGACTTCTACTATTATAATAACACATCTGTGATTCTATTCACTAGCATTTTTCACTTTCTTTTTATGTATTGGTCGTATACGAAATCATTCTCATACTTGAACCGGTTAAGTACCGGCAGAATTGTTGTCAGAAAAAAATTCGATCAGTCAACAGAAACCGTATAAGGATTTTGAGGTGCGACAAATAATGGCGTCGAAAGAGGCAGAGAAAGTGGTCGAGAAAGTGGTCGAGAAAGTTACGACCAACATGGTGAAATCAAATTCTATCTCAACATTGATTTGTTCAATGTTAGTATGGCCAGGCATCGTCGCACTACCGTTAGTGTTGACATACAATGATAATTATAAGAACGTATTCAATCGAGCCTGGTATGATGATTCCATCGATGAATTTATTAACACAAAAGCAATTGGTATCAAGCCATTAGGTTTAACTTTAGGATTACTAGCTGTTGTTGTCGGGCAAATATTCATGTTGTTATATTTTATTATAAAAAAATATATGACTTTAAATATTGATATACAAAAAACTGGAGCTCGTGAATATAACTTAATGGAAGGAATAAAAACACATTTAGCTCAGCCTGAAGGTTTTATTATGTTAGGTGGTTATTTAATCGGTACTTGGATGGCTGGTTTAATGCCAACTAGTTATTATTCATTTCATGGAGGAATTAATGTGAAACATGTTGTGATGCAATTATTATTACAAGATTTTATACAGTATATTATGCATAGATTAGAGCACGTAGGTATGTATTGACTCATTCAAATATTACAACAATAATACATAATATTCACACCCTTATTTGTTTTAATAGGAAAAGGAATGATTTATGAAGTAACCCATAAACCACACCATCATTTCACTAATCCACGCATATTTGATGCATTTAACGGTTCAATTGCTGATACATTCTGTATGATTTTAATACCATTATTTATAACGAAAGAGTTAGTTCATTGCAATGTATGGTCTTATATGGCATTTGGATCATTATATGCGAATTGGCTAACTTTGATTCATGCTGAATTCACTCATCCATGGGATCGTTACTTTCGTTGTATTGGATTCGGTACAGCTGGTGATCACCACGTACATCATAAATTATTTAAATATAATTTTGGTCATTTATTTATGTATTGGGATATGTTATTTCAAACTTATAAAAGTCCTACAAAAGTTAGTGTTTTTAATAGTGAATATATATAATATGTTGTCTATAATTGATAGTAAGTAGTTTATCGCTGTTGTAATTGAAAATATTATGTATAAAATATTGTACACTCTCACTTTTACGATTCCCTCTACCGCGGAAACATAAGTTATATGTTATTATTCGAAAATTGATTCGTATTATACTGCCTATGTCCAATCATCACCATCACCATCACCATCATGTGGCACGAGTAATTGGGAATAATTGTGGTGACAGTTCTAATTATTGAAAAATTAAACGATACAAATCAATACTTGTTATTGATGAGAGATGCGGCAGAAATCAACTTTATTGTTAGTTGCATCAATAGACCCAAGATAATGTAACCATGAAAGTAACTCTACCTCTTTTTGAAATCGCTTCGCTGAAATTTAAAAAATTAACTTTAAGCGATCACACATAACAATAATGCCCGGACGATCAGGAACAAACTCTCAGGGAAACAGTTACACGACTCCCGGTGGAACCAATAGCAGTAGCGGCTCGAGTTATAGCTACTCCAACTCTAACGGCTCGTATTATTACGCAAACGACAACGGAAGCACCTACTACAATTCGGGAAATGGTAGTAGTACGTACACCTCTCCTAGTGGATACCAAGTTAGAAAGTAATCTTATTGGATGTAATTTATATAAACTACATTGATAAAATCGTATTTATATTACTAATACACGTAACAATATATCATATAAACTAATATTTTATTTCTCGGGTTTTGGTGTGATTATCAGACAAAGCAAGAATTCTATTTCTGATTCTGCTTAAAGCGATTCTAAGATTATTGTCAAAAGAGTGCATAGGAAGTGATCATACCGATAATTTGATGACAACACAATGGTTATTGAACAGTCATTGATATTGTTAAAGCCAAAAATTGTTAAAGCCAAAAATAATTCAATGTGATACATAAAAAAAATGTATTAGATAAAATACAATGAAATAATCCAAAATTTACAAAAATAAAATTACTGATCTTGAAGTGAAACACCTTTCCTAAATTGATCATTGTACCATCTCTTATGATACACTTTATATATTACAGGCCTGTCATGACTGGAATTATTCGCACCGCCACGATGATTTGCTTTCCCATTGAATAATAATGCAGACCCTATTGGTACCTCCGCTCTTGCTAATTCTAAATGATCAAATTTACTTGCATCGCGACGATGTGAACCAACCATAAATTCTGTCGCACCATTGTCTAATGTTAATGGAACGGTAATTGGGATCAAACAAGTGAAATAAAAGTCATCAAGTAACACTAATTTAGATCCATCTGAACCTATATTTGTTAGATTATCGGTATCACGGTGCCAATATTGAGCTTCTGATCCAGGTTCGGATAATATGACACCATTATAACTTAAATAATCACTAACTAATAATTTATCAATTAAAGGCTTGATAACTTTGTTGTCACTAACAGTTTCGCTATTAAATATTCCTAGATTAAATCCTTTATATAAATCATATCGCCCAGGACCTGCTTGTAATATCATTTCATTTTTAGTTCGCCAATATACTGACTCTGTTTTTACATTATTCTCAACCCATACCCGAGGTTTTGATGGACTTCTCTTCATGATATCATAAGCATGATTCTTTATAATCTCATAATCTACCTTTAATTGATTTATTTCATTTGGCGAGAATACATTCTCAACCACTGTAAATCCTTTTATTTCCAATTCTATCAAGTTTTTACTGATTATTGTACGCACGTTAAAGCTCCGACAAATTTGTCTAGAGCGAATACCGCGCACTAACATCATGGTGAGGGAGTGAGTTACGTAGATTGAGATGAGACATGAATGAGATTGGGACACTTTGAGTTCCGGGTCTGGTGCAACTTCAACCGATCCTACCTGAGTTCTAATTAGATAAAGATCGCATAAGAAGTGACCAAGATTGCTTAGTCGACGCGTCTTTTGCTTTAAACGCAGAATTACCCGTTAAACAAAATCAAATTGAAATTAATATTAGAATTAATAATTTTCTAATATTGGAATTAACTTATTGTAATTGCAATAGAAATGTGCTGCTGAGGCAATACTTTTAATACGAAGTGTGGCACTCCTTCTTTGCGCGATCAAGTTTGGGGAGATAAAATGATCATGAGAGAAATCTTTCGCTATATGTAACAAGTAACAATAAAAATCATAATTTTGTTGAAATTGTGTAAGATAATTAGTTCGAGTTTTGTGTTTTGCCAAGACTAACACCGTGAAGCTACTATTACCGTCAACTCTATTGCTTTATCATCACACTTTATAGGAAGAAGGACCTTTACTTGCTACACTGTGGTGTGGATTTTTTCAAGAAAAAATAAAAAAAATAAAAAAAATAAAAAAAATTAGTAAAATAGCATTTAATTACTGCTGAATATTAATTTGTTTTCATTTATCGATGACGATTTATCTGTATATATTACTACTGATTGCTTCAACAGGCTCACTTCTGGCTTACCGAGTAAATCCTTGTATTAATCGTGGTATTTCAAGTTTAAAATGTGTAGAATATTCTCGTGATATTGCACCATCATCTTACATTGATGTTGAAAAGGCTTGTATATCATCGTTAGCAATGGCGCTTAATACTAATGAAAGGCAATTGTTATCGCTGAATGTATTGACACCTGGATTAAATCCTAAATTAGAACAAAAGGCTATGTTATTGCAGGAAAATTTATATGATTTAATTGTGTCAATTTTACCTACATTGCAATTACAATTTAATCATATAAAAATTATGTTTCAATCAATTGGTGATGCTGCCAGTTTCAACAAATATCACAGTCTTGATAATTCTAGAGTCGTATTAACTGATGTGGACATTAGAAGAATGAATAGTAATGACGACTGTGTTTTCTTCATTACAACCAAAAATCATGTCGGTGACCCTGTTATTGATACTGTTAAAAACATTGTCGACACATACACAAATGTAACGTGTATTTTTCTTAATTGTGATCTTAGTGATAAGGTTTCAATTCCTACTTACTTACGCACTTAGTTGTATGCATATGCAAATAGAATTACTCACTAACTCATTTCTAGGTCACCACTGGTATTGTTGATAAAGGTCGTCGCGATAATTTCCGTTCTAGTATAAAGACAGGTAATGTTTTTCCTTGCTGACGCTCTATTGATGTAAATCTTACTGTTTCCCTCTGTCCCTGCAGCCTATTATTTTCGCAATTTAGTTGAAATTATTCGTCCAGAATTAATCCCAATTGAAATTGGAGTGTTACAATATACTTACCAAAATAATTGGGAAATACTAGGTTGTTTTACGGATGACATAGTTGGACCAGGTTGTTTCCCATTCATCCTCATTCACTTGCCACACATCCTCATTGAATTACATTCTCATTTAGGTTCACTTAATCGATTTATGAAACAGGCTGTGTTTAAACGAGATAAGCTGGATCCTACGGCTACTAACCCACCACGATATACAAAAATTGCCTCATATAGTGCCATGCCATCCCGTGATGACATTGATGCAGCAATGGCTAAATCCAGTTATTTAAAATCAAAATATGAGAAAATTATACAAAAAAATAATATTTTTAATGAAAAAATAATTAATTTAAATGAAAAAATGAGTCAATTTGATGTAAATCAGGTCGTTACAGTTGAAAAATGTGACGATATTTTGCAACTGACTGTCCAACACGCCGCAGAATTGAAAAATATTGACAAAAAATATTATAAATTATTAAATAAATGCTTTCAATATATTGAATCGTTACTCCGTCAGGGCGGTGATGCAAGGAAGAGTCCTGCTACGGGGGATGTCATGGGAGTCGTGGATATTACCGGTGAATTGTATGATGAACCAACGAGTATATCTATCGAAAACAGACTCGGTACTAGCAAGCTAGAATTGATTTACGAAGCAATTATTTCTAATAACGAAATGATCAAAATTAATTTACCGGCTAGTTCAGATGAAAATAATGCCGTTAGAATCGGTTATTCGGGTGATATATTCCAATTTAATAGCAATAATAAATATGTTGTCCGTTACACTTCTATGGGCATCATCCCTGTTAGCACACGTGGTAATTACATATTAAAAAATGATAAAATGATAATTAATTTTGAGCCAATTAATTTATTTGGATTGTCTTGGAATAAATCCGTTGAGCAATATTCCTTGGAATTTAAATATATAAATAATAATGTGGTTGTGGTTCGTTACACTGGGAATACCGGGCAATCCACGTACGTCATTTTCAAAATATTGCAGTGATAAATAAGATTTACGTGAAAGAAAATCCTTCGCTTCCATACAATATTGCGGTGAGTAACGATTTCTTCAATAATAATTCCGTTGGATAATCAGGTAGTTTAAGTAGATTGAAGCATGTAGAGACCGTTGGGAGTGCCTTATTGGCGTCGTAAGGGACTCTCGTTATCGTAAACGGAGGCGATAATTTGTCAAATGTAGTGCCAATACTACTCATTCCAGTGCAAAATAGCAATAATAAACCTTGTTCGGTAGGTGATAGTCGCTTCAACACCTTCCAAAAGGAGAGGATAGTTGGTGACGTAACAGTGTAACCGCCACTATATACCGCGTGTTTGCGCCAGTCACTAGTGTCTATTGCACCTGATGCGGATGGTGACAATAATAAATTTAATTCTTTTTCTTTGAATAATTTGAATACTGACGGCGGGATTATATTAAAAATTCCCTTGCGAATCAGGATTATGGATGGTAGCATACGACCCAAAGTGCAATGTTTGACCATCAACTCGACGTATTTCTTCTTGTTCTCGTCTGTTACTTTGACTTGGTCGCCTTATTGGATAGGAAGTAAGTACGTGAGTGAGTAAGTGAGTGAGTAAGTGAGTGAGTAAGTGAGTGAGTAAGCAAGTGTAAAATGAACTAGCTGACCATTTGCTATTAATTTAGTAATATTATTCAAAGAAGAATTCCGTTGGAATGTCGCGTCATCAAATGTACTCGCGGTAAATGTTAGATCTAGTTCATCGACATGATTATTTTCAAGAATATAACACAAACTTTGGTGCATGGAAGTGTCTTCATTAGCTAAATCTTCTAAATTAATTTTGGATTCTTTCCCATTTAATAATATTTTCCAAAATAAATTACTGAATGATAACGGAAGGAACTTGTTCCCGTGATCTTGCGGGCTGATACAGCGCAGCAACATGTGTCCGATGAGTTGCCCAAATGCTACAAATGAATTATTATTCAAATTTGTGGATGGCTATATAAGGGCGAATGAGTGAGTGAGTCAGTCAGTCAGTCAGTCAGTCAGTGAGTGAGTGAGTGAGTGAGTGAGTCAGTGAGTGAGTCAGTGAGTGAGTGAGTGAGTCAGTGAGTGAGTGAATAAAATCATTTAATATGCCATATTACATACCAGTATTGAGTAATTCATGCGATCTTTATTGGTTGTTATGTTAAATATTGAAACATTTGGATCACTAGTTATATCACGACATAATAATTCTATTACTTCACGCTCCACACCTCTTCCAATCCCTATCTCATTCCTAAATTGAAATATTAAATCTTTTTTAAGTAATGATTGACATTCATTAATTTGGAATGACCTATTGCTACTCGTCGTCGTATAATTCAATGTATTACAATTTTCATCATTATTTCCTTCGCAGAATAATATAAATCCCTTCCACGGTGACGCTCGATCAAAGGATAGTACGTCACTACATCCATTGGTAATAGATAATATAGGGAAGGGTGCCACCTCTCTTGCTTCTACCATCGCGATGCACAGCATACGAGCAACCAACAGCTTGTTCTCCAGTGATAATAAAAATGGATAAGCCAGCAGCCATTGGAGGTCATTATGTAGCAATGCGGGATCGTTAGCCACCAGGTTATTAAGTAAGTTATTAATCTCTGGTACTGTAGCAATCGCTTCTAAGCATTTCATAATTTTTCCATCCACACTAAGCAGTCAAGTACCATGTAAGTATACGAGGGAATAGATATAATTCAATGCTGTACCTGGTATTGGCGTGATCCATTGATGATAGGATGAAACTATTCAGTGCCTGGAATTGGGTCAAGATTGTGTTCATATTATCTTGTAACAAACACAAAACGCAGTCCGCTTGTTCACTGTATAATGCGTATAGAAATGCGGTCCAACCTGATTTATCTGTTTGCGTGATTTTACTAACCGGTAGTAATTCTTTTACTACTGCTGTATGACCCACCATGCAAGCGGACATCAGTGGTGTCATTCCCTCTGCATCTTCATCCGTAGCTAATGTCGAATCCAAGGATAATATGATATTCACCAATGCTATAATGCCTTCCTCACTAGCGTAATGAAGCAATGTAGCGCCATCGTTTTTATCTTGATGACGTAGTAATTTTAATACATCCGAATGCTTTGTAAAATTTGCATGATTTTCATTCACCATTTTCTCTCCGTGATTGTCAATTTGTCGATTAGACAGTTTGTTGCGCGTTAAACGGTCGTTAATAGCGATAATTATTGTGTAAATACTAAAATATAATGACTCAGATACCAACTGGAAGAGTAGTGGTGGAAATTGTCGATTTATCTCACATGATTCAATACATACTTTCAGTTTTAGCATTTGTACACAATGAAGTGGATATTGAAATGCAAAGTGACCAAGAGTGTCATTGTATGCATTAGTATTTTGGTAATGCATTAGTAGAACTAACAAAGGCGACTTCAGTTGACTCGGGACAAAAGGTAATAAATGGTATGACTCGGGATAATAGAGATCTTTATTGCCATCCAGTAATAATACAAATGGCATGTATGCATCTGCTGACATATCGATGTATACTGCCTGCTCTTTACCTTGGGGTATATTTGTTTCATTTTTATTGATTATATTTGTATTGTTCATTAATTTGGTGTATTTTGTATTTATTAATTGTTTGATGCAACCCGAGGCATTTTGTTCACAGCAAAATAATAATAAGTCATAAATAGTGATGAAAACGCATTGATTTTCATTGCAATTTGTTATATTAAAAGTAGATAAATACTGTAGCAATTTCTCGACATCATCATTCAGTATAATATTTTCTAATATACTCCCTGGTGTATTATGATGCTTATAATCTTTTTTTACCATAAATTTATTCGATGAATTATCTGCATTGAACAGATCATCGTCGCTATCATTGTCTTGACTACTGCTTTTATGTTTCATCAAACGCTTTTTACCTGTAACTTTACTCAGATTATTACTTGTAATCATTGTGTTACTTTCAAACAAACCGTCATCGCTATCCTCATCTTGGCTACTACCTCGATGCTTTATCAGTCTCTTTTTGCCCGAAGCATTACTCATTGCGATGAAGGTAGCTATAGAACGATACCTAAATGCATTACGTTTGGTGCCTATGAAGGAATTGCGACGATCAACGAATCCGATCAAGAATGATTCTTGAAGAAATTCAGAAGAATCGCCAAAATACCACCGGTCCGTGTAATCCCTAAGTGGTTTAGGTGCTTGCATAACAAGACCTATGATGCATCAAATGCGCTCTGATGACCGCAAATGGTTGCAGCTAATACTCGAATTAAGTGCAATCTAATTTCTTACAAATGTGTAAAAAAATAATACGTTTTATCTTTACTTACTGGAATAACCCGTTTCATCGTCGACACTGTGAATAACAAATTTAGGCGCGACACTAGCATATAGCTTACTCGTATCACCTTCGTCATCTCTACCAACAGTTGGTGTGACAACATTAATCGCTCTATCCGCCAAGTAATCTTGACGTTTAAGTTGTATACTAACTGCTTCGGGAATATCTGGTATTACATACGCCGCAAGTAACATCACAAAAAAAACAAAATATTGCATACCAATAAAAATCCACACCAATCCAATCCCATCAATTGTTATAACTCTTAATGTAAAGCATAACAAACCAGAGTTGGTTATAACAGATGCCGCAGCAATAATTTGAAATATTTCTAACCACGTACCAATGTCTTCCGCATCCTTAGGTAATACCCTCTTTGTCATATATAGCAATTGATATCCATCTGATCTGATTTCAATAAAATTACTTAAATATGCTAAAACAGGTGCTAAAGGAAACGCCGCCACGAACAAAGTCACGTAACCAAATTGAATTGCCAATTCCGCGTAGTTTTCAATGCTATAGCAATGAGTTTCAGTAAGATAATGAGTGAGTAAATGAATAAATAATCAGTCATTTTACCTGCCCATAATTGGGTCGTAACCGTCTAAATTCATTTCTAATTCAACGCGTGATCGATCACTTAGTGAATACATAATTCCCATTTCATGTGCCTCTTTTTGTTGTTTTAATTCACGTTTTTCACGATTATATTTTCCATAATATAATAATAAGAATGATTGCGCTTTGCCCACCAACAATCTTGTAATGAATATAATGGCTAATGCATTTGATAACTCACTTACACATGAATCAACACATGGTGTATCCACACCAGATTTAATATAGGCAATATAAAAAAATGATGCATATGAATTAACAAATGAAAAACAGAATAATTTTGCGATTAATGAATCCTCGTAGTCGGTATCGCTTCGGTGGTTCTCTCGGTTCGTCAACCACACGGCTAACTTGTTGTAATAATAATTTAATATTTGAATTTGTACCGCATTTAATATAGAAGCAAATGTTTGACCGGTTTGTTGTTCTTCAATATTGCTGACGTCATTGTCTATGTAGTATTGTAAGACGAAGATTATAGACACACAACCCACCACTAAAAGGATCATACTGCCTGTAAGTACGTATGTGAGTCAACATGTTAATAACGGAGTAAGTGAGAAAGTGAATACAAACCTATTACTATGTTTGATATAAATAATAATGAATATCTTTGACTTCCAGTGAAATGCTTTCTCAGTTTCCCATCAACAATGGAAGGTACTAATTCTCCTTTGAACTCTGGTCTTTCCATTTCCTCCTCTTCAAAATCGGTGGTTCCCCACTCCATACTCTTGGTTTTTTCTTTGCGTTTCCAATATTCTAACATAAATTGGGTCCAAAAACTAACAAATATACAATAAAACGGGATAGAATACGCATGTGATTGAGCATAACCGTAACCGTTTTTACTACTTTCAGCTATGAGTGAGTGAGTAAGTAAGTGCGTGAGTGGGTGAATGTAATACATGATTATAGGAAAGTATACCTAAAATATCAATAAATACAACAAAACTGATGAAAGATAAATACAACAACCACGTGGTGTAATGCCCCAAGAACTCAAAGTACAGTGCTATTTTCACACCGAAATAATTTTTAATATCATCAATAGGTTGCTAAGTGAATAAAGGAACCAATAAGTGACTTAGAAACTATATGATATATTAAAGTAGTACGTACCTGCCATGGTTGCGACATTACCGACACCCAATCTCGCCGTAATTCCTCGCGATGTTGTTGCGTATGTAAAGGGAAGTAAGCTATAATTTGATTCTCTTCTACTAATAAATCTAGGTTAATACCACATGTCGTTAGGGATTCCGTCTTGATTATTTCTATCAATAGCATGACTCTTGTGCAAGTAGGGAACCCGTGGCTGTAGCCCTTCGCCTTGGAATACATATAATTTCGGTCTTTTTTATAATTTGCATAAATGAATTCGTATGGTGGAATATCAGTGATGTCCGGATCATCATAAATAGGATACTCTTTACTATCAATTTCTTCCGCTATATGAGTGAGTGAGTGAGTGAGTGAGAGGATGGGAAAGAGAGTGAACAATAGTAAGAAAGGATACCTAATACTGATTCACTTAATTTTATTTTTTTTCCTGCGCTTTCTGCATATTCTTTTAATCTATCTAATCTTGCTCGAACTTTGCAAATAATTTCTTCTTTATCAATTGAATAATAAAAATAATAATCTAATTTTCCTTTAGTTAATCTTTCCGCTAATAATGAAGATTGAGTGAATGAGGGAATAAATGGAGCATTTATATAGTTATTTCAACAATACCTAATGATTCACATGTTAATTGATTTTTATACTTATTGCGGTCATAACTATGATACTCGGGATTGGGTAATAAAATAATAAGATCCCAAGTATAACCTTCTACATCAACAATATCGCGATTTATAAATGAGGATGGAATAGTATCCCAACGAAAATCTTGCCTCGTTGCCTTTTTCTGTTTTGGTAAATCATTTTTTACCTGAAATTTTGGTTTATTAATGTTATTAACACTATTCAATGAATCAGTAAGAAAAGGAAATGAGTAATGAATACATTATGAGGAAAATACACAACAGGGGTAAATAAAGCTGATCGAGTTAGTAAGAAAGGAATATAATGTAAGTAATATTGAGCTCGTAACGAACCTATTTAATGAGTGCAAAGAGACATTATCTTGTGAGCTACCAGTAGCTACCCGATGAAATTGAGACTCCGATGTTTTTCGTTCATTATTATTTGCATTAGATGCGCCAAGAAGTGACGAAGATAGTCCACTTTCGTCGCTGTTCGTACTCTTCTTGATGCGGAATCTGCTCTCCATTGGTTACTACTGCCCTGGACTTGGACTGGGACAGAGGTTAGATTTTTTTTTCTTGAAACGTACCGGTGCCGGTTTCTCCGTTGTAGCCTAACTTGTAGAGTATTTATTTGGTATTATTGAGAGCAAAATGAAGATTTGGCATGTCGATAGCAGTAAAATAGGTTGAAGGATACATATGATATATATAACCATAAAAGATAGTTTCTAACTAAATTATACCATATGGTACACACCAGAGTATTCAGTGGGTTCGTCAAGTGAAAGCGCAACAGGGCTGCTTCGGACTTATTCATAGTGTCTATATCCTTGCTGATATCATACATCATTACGCGTTGAGTAGTATCATTTTTATCTCTTAATTCAGAATATTTTTCTAGAGTTTCTACAGATTTAAATTTTTCTATCTTTTTTAACGTAAATTTAGAGCAAATATTCTCAGCGTATATACCGTAAACCAGACAAAGTAAATAAACAGCTATCCCAACAACTATGAAGCCTGTATACATGAGTGGCCATGCATAAGTGTGAAAGTTTAAGTCCACGTCAAATTTTATCCAAATAATAAACACCGTATAGAATATGTTCATGATCCAGGAAGCCAATGCTGTCAAATATAGACCTGGTCCGATTGCTCCCCTAAACCCGTTATACGGATCAAATATCGAAAGAACAAGATATACACCAGCACTCCCTCCTACACATTTGTGAATATTTGTAAGAATTGAAATGGAGCATACCAATGTAATAAATTGACCCACAATACTGCATCCTACTAGAATAACGAAAAAGATCTTCTTAACATCTGTTGTAAGAATATCCATTGGAGGATCGTTTACTATCGGAATTGAAATTGTTAACATTAAAGCAGCGATAAGACTCAGATTTGTTACCTCTGCTGTAAATGTATCCACTATAGTACCTGGCTGTAAAATAGCCTTCTTTCCCCACCCATAGAACCCACTAGCCCAAAATCCAGAATATGGCATTTCTGGATATTCCTTGTTTTTACTTTCCCACTTTATTACATTTCCCTTATACTTTTTAAATCTATCATCATCAATGCTGTCTGCATTTACTACAATCTTACTATCATAAATTCCTGAGACTCTTCTTGATAACCACAATCCTAATGGTTGAGCAGTCACGTCCCAAATAGTCATATTGGTATTGAAATAAATCATCTCACACCTTATAAATACACGAAACATTAAATCGAAGTAAGATGCCCAAACACAACCGGGTTTAGTTACATCTGGTTCTCCTAAGCATCCAGTGTTTGTATCGTCGCCATTCTCTACATAACGATGTAGTTTCGCTTCCCATAGCGTATATAAATCAGTAAATTTACCAAGTTTAAAAGCATCAGCTGTGTCGCTAAAAACACTATTTGCCTTTCGGCTTCCATTTTGATTAGTAGTTGGTAGATGCGAGTCTTTCATAGCATTATCCTCGATTGACGCATAAACTTGAGCCATTTGGTTGTCTTTTATCTGTTATTTTTAATCGGAAGCTGGTACCTGACCGATACCTAGAATTGGAAAGTTTCTAAACTGAGTCTGTTCGTGTCAAGTAGGGCCTGTTTTGAAAAGTGTTTCGTCCAAGCCGGTACGAACTAATGGTGAACTGTTCGTATCCACGAATGATGGAAACTTTCTACTAGCAAGCGCTGCATAGTGTGATAAAACAGTGGTCTTGTGCGGGTTAGAGATAATTCAATAAGTTTTCATATTTTACACGAAAAACTATGCCAGTAGCGCAAATATACCGGAGTCCTAACTAATGATGGTAACGGTTCTAATGTGATGTGACAAACATTGTTAAAAATATGAAAATGTATTAATGCATACAAGAAATAAAGGTATATTCATTTCAAATTCTAATTTCATTTTTATAGTATTAATATTTGTCTCAACACTTTATAGCTAGTGGATGCACTCTTACATCTCGCATCATTGATCAATCGAAAGTGCATCTTTCAATAAGGATGCCTCCTTCGCATCCATGGCATCAAATTCTTTACTTATATCATATAGAATTACGCGATTGGTATCGCTGTGTCTCTCTTGCAATTCAGTATATTTCTCTAACATTTCTACTGATGTAAACTTTTGAATCTTTTTAAACGCAAATTTAGAGCAAACGTTCTCAGCAAATGTCCCATAAACGAGCGCAAGTATATACAAGAAACAGCCCCATAGTATGAGTAATGTGTATAGTAGTGGCCACAAATAAGTATGAAAGTTATAATCAACGTCAAACTTTATCCAAATTGTAAAAACTGTGTAAAATATTGTCATTACCCATGATATTATTGCACCTAAGTATAGCGCTGGACCAATAATTCCTCTAAGGCCATTGTATGGATTAAATATTGAAAGAATAAAATATATTCCTGCACTCTCTCCAACACATTTATGTACATTTGTAAGCATAGCTATAGACACAACTACGGTACATAATTGACCAATTACAGCTACTCCTGCGATCAATACAAAAAAAAAACACTTTAAATCTGTTGTAAGAATATCCATTGGAGGATCGTTTACTATCGGAATTGAAATTGTTAAATTTAAAGCAGCGATAAGACTCAGATTTGTTACCTCTGCTGTAAATGTATCCACTATAGCACCTGGTTGTAAAATAGCCTTCTTTCCCCACCCATAGAACCCACTAGCCCAAAATCCAGAATATGGCATTTCTGGATATTCCTTGTTTTTACTTTCCCACTTTATTACATTTCC
>JACCDO011172202.1_pt1 | contig 18843 bp, 13 predicted proteins | sample 7446101 | NCBI WGS metagenome assembly JACCDO01 (sample SAMN15323440, study PRJNA562643) | freshwater metagenome | isolation source: river surface water | place: USA:Blue River Watershed | collected 2017-08-16 | reverse complement strand
TAAGCTTTTTGCAATACTTTCCAATGAATCTTCTTGATAAAATAATCTGTAATGGGCTTCAAACTCAATGATTTTCTTGGCATATTCCCTAGCTTCCTTGTAGGGAATTTTTTCAATAAAAAGATCGAGTTCTATTTGTGGACTTTTCAAACGGTTTCTCTTGATCCATTTTTGCAAAGCCATGGGTCCAGCATTATACGCAATAGATGTCAGTACCAGTTGTTTTTGATATTGCTGATGTAAAAGCGTTAAATACATTGTACCAAGCGCAATATTGGTCGTAGGATCATATAGATCCACTGGCAATGTATATGCACTGATCTCATCATCAAAAGCATTGCGTTTACTATACTGCACCAAAGCATCTGCTGTCTTTTGTAGCAATTGCATCAGTCCCATTGCATTTGCTTTACTTTTGGCTTTGGGATTGAAATTGCTTTCTTTTAAGATAAAACTCAAGATTTGAGATTGGGTTAATGATTGGGTTTGGGGTTTTTTAAAACGTTCTAACCATTGATTGATCTCTGTTTGATATAATATCTGAAAAAATTGTTTCCTTTGATTACTAGGGTATAGATGATCAAAACGATGATCTTGGGGGTATTTCTTCATGAGCAGAATCGTATAATAATCGAGCTTATTCTCCTTCAAGAGTTGTGCTCTTAATGTCTTGGCTTTTGCGATATCTTTACTACGCTGATAAGCTTCACTGGCCCAATATAATGCAATTCTATGATCAGATTTACCTTGGCTTTCGGGTTGCCCTAGATGTGCCAAGAAATCAGCAGCCTGTTCATGTTCTGTGAGATACAGGCTCCAAGCATAATACCATTCAGCATTTTTCACCCATTGAGATCGATTTGATGTCAGTGTTTGAGTGGGGACTATCCCTTGATGTCTTGTCAGTTCTTGCCAAATCTCTATGGCTGTCTTATAGTTTTCAATTTCATATTGCTCAAACCCAGCAAAAAACAAAGCTTCTTCTCTCAATGCCAATAAATCATCTATGCCCTTTAATTCTTGGCTTAATTTGAGGTATAATTCCGTAGCTTGGACTTGGCAATCTAATTTCCCTAGGATTTTGGCAGGGTATAATTTGATATGCATCCATTTTTTTTGAAAATCTCTGTTTTTTTGAAAAACCTGATGTTCAATCAAGGCATTAAAGAGATTGAGCAAATGCTGATAATCTGGGACATTCTTTGAGTCATACAAGGATTTTTTGGCCAAGAAGGCATTTTGCCAATCTTCTTGGTTTGTGATCTTTTGAATGGCTTCAATTTCTTCTCTTTGCTTTTGTAACTGCAATAATCTCAGTTCTGCTGGGTCTAGTTCCCTTTGATTTGTATTCACTGAACAAGCATTGAGTAGGCATAAAATCAATAATATTCTATTTAAAATTTTCATCTTTAAAATACAAATTTAATCGCCAAGAATCCGCCAAGTATAGCTACCATAAATACCATGGTCAAAAGATTAAATTTCTTTTCAATAAAGTCTTTGATGGGGGCACCATATCTTTGTAAAAGCCATGCAACCAAGAAGAACCTAGCACCTCTAGACAAAACAGATGCAATCACAAATACTGTGAAATTGATATTACAAGCCCCAGAACTCACAGTAATGACCTTATAAGGAATGGGTGTAAAACCAGCAGCAAAGACAATCCAAAAATCCCATGTCTCATACAAAGCTTTAATCTTGAGATATTGGGCTTCTTTGAATCCTGGCACATATTGGAAGAAATAGGGGGATAGAGAATCCCAAGCAAATGAACCTAGGGCATAACCAGCAACCCCCCCAAGGGCTGATGCGATGGTACAAGCAAGAGCCAACTTAAACCATTTGCTTCTTGCGCCCAAAACCATGGCGATTAATAAAACATCTGGGGGAATGGGGAAGAAGACCGACTCAATAAAAGACAATACCACAAGCGCTGGAATGCCATAAGGCGTATCTGCCCAATGTAATACCCAATCATATAATCTTCTGATTGAACCGAATATACCACCTAAAAGAGATGAATTGCTTTGAGATTCTGACATCTTTTGATCTGCTTTACTTGTCTGTTTGGACTTGAGTTTTTGTTGTTTTTTTCTATTTTTTAAAGTCATCGAATGGCTTTCCTTGTGAATTAGAAACTACCCATCAATGCAAAACCATTAGGGGCAAAGATCAAATTACTTTGTATTTTTGATGGATTACTTTGTATTTTCACTGTGGGGGTAGGCTTAAACCAAGCTTGATAGACCAACCATGAGCTGGCAGATAATGCCACAACACCAGCTGTCATAAAGAGATGGCCCATGAGGAGATGATCTTCAAATTCGCTTTTTTGCTGTTGATATCTACTTTGAGTCCAAGCTTGATTTTGCATTTGATTTGAAGCTTGATCAGCCATTGAACTTGCATCTGAATATTGAGACACTGAGAATGCAACCATACCCAGTCCAAGTAAACCTGCACCTACCCCCCCAGCTTGATACAAGAGATTGGGATTCATAGGGGTAACTGGTTCTTCAATGATATTCTTGTTTTTTTGCTCTTCCTTGATCGCAATATCTGTTTGATTGATCTTAGTGCTTTCTAGTTTGAGCTTGATATTGATTTCATATACAGGTTGACCTGCGACTAATTTCAATTCGTAATTTGAGCGATTTGCTAAGGGATGTTCCACTGATAATTGATAAGTGTCTGCAATGAGTTGTTTGGTTACTGGTGTTATCCCCCAGTTTTCACCTTGATGCAAGATTTTGGCATTTGTGGGTGTGGATTCTATGATTACTGAGATAATGCATTTTTTTCTTTGTTCATCATAGATGGAAATGCCTTTATCTCTGTAATTACAATTTTGACATTCCTTAAAGAAGAGTTCCCAATAATTCAAAGCATCTTTACAATGGTTATTGGTTTTCCCATAGACACTGGCAATCACAAATAGATTTTTGGGATCTGAAAAAATCTCATTGGCTTTCTTATAGTCTTCAATGGCTTCTAAGTATTTTTCGGCTTTTAATTTTTGTTTGCCTTTTTCAATCCAACTTTGAGCTTTTAAAATTGTATTCTCATCTGCATATAGAGAAAAGCTCCATAGAACACATATCATCGCTAACAGAATATTGCTTTTCATCATACATGAACCTTTGTATTTAAGGGTTTAATTCATTGAGCGTGGAATCCACAGAGAAATGGAAAGATGAACAAGTACTTTGAATACATGCCTTAAAAGTCCCTTTCCCTTTTTTGATCAAGCGATAATCATTGGTGCGATTCGCAATAGGACGGATCATATTCTTGGGGAAGGTGAGTTTCACAAGTTGTTGTTGTTCTTGATAAGATAGTTTTTTGCCATTCTTTCTAGCAATAATTTCGATTTTAATCGTTTCATCCAATTCATATTCTGATTGTTTGGGGATAGGATGAACTTCTACTTGGTACACAAATTCTACTTGTTTATTGGGCAAATGATTGTTCTTATTTTGGTCTTGATTCCCTTTTTTAGGATCAATTGCCATATCTACAATTGCGATATCCACAGGTAATTGCATATCCATAGGTAATTGCATATCAATGGATTTAGGAATCATGGCAATATCAACAATCGTTTGAGCATCTTTGATTTGTTCTTGTACAATATGTTGATCTACTAATTTTTGACGCCCTCGATCTAAACGTTCAATTTCCTGATCATTTAAAATCGCATCTACTTTTTGATTTTGTTGATGTAGGATCACTGCTACCATAGCGATTAACCCAACGCCTAGAATCACTGATAGCCATAATTTCATTTTACTTTCTTGCACAGGTTTGATTTGGGGTTGTGCAATGGTAAATTGAGCAATCGCTTGGCTCTTCTCCAATTGAATGGGGGTAGGATTGGTAGGGAGTTTCTGTGGGAGAATGGTTTCTTGTTGGCTCTCAATAATGGGTTGAGCTTCTTGAATTTGTTTGATTTCCGGCGCTGGGGTGGCTGAATGTTGGGTATGCCATTCGGGTTCTAATTGATCAAAAGCGCTATAATCGGGTTCTTCTTCAACAGGTTCTGTTTTTTGGGGAACAGGTGATTTAATCTCTTGGATTTCACTTGTGGGGGTTTTTACCATTTGTGGCGCATTTGTAGAGATCGCCATAAGTGCTGGGGAAGAAGGATTAGCACTTCTTAGGCTTGGGTGTTTTTCCCATAGCATTGAGATATAATTAATGACTTCATCGATGGATTGTATTCTCTTCCTAGGGTCTTTGATGGTCATTGAAGAAACAAGTTGTTGTACATCTGCAAGAATTTCTGGCGTTACACCTTCTACTTCTAATTTGGGAAGTGGTGTACTCATTTGTTGTTTCATGATGGTAAAATAGCTCTCATCATTAAATGGCACTTTCCCCATAATACAATGAAAAACCACAATCCCTAAGCTATAAATATCTGTTTTATGATCTACAAGCTTGATATTAACGATTTGTTCTGGGGACATATAATGGGGGGTACCCATCATTTGACCTGTGACTGTATTGCTTCTTTCTTCTAGAATTTTGGCGATCCCAAAATCCAGAAGTTTAACAAAACCAAAACCATAGTAGGGTTGGTTTAAGTAGATATTGGCAGGTTTAATATCTCGATGTACGATTTTATTTTGATGGGCTTCTTGAAGGGCTAAACAGACTTGGTAGATAATTTCTAGGGTATAGGGAACAGTTAGTTTACCATTGGCTAATTTTTCATGTAGAGATTGTCCAACAAGCAATTCAGATACAAGAAAACATCTTTGATCTATGGTTTTCCCAAAATCATAGATGGTCATGGTATTTGCATGTTTAAGCTTAGAAGCAATTTGGGCTTCAGTGATAAATCTCTGCACCAAATCCCCTTGCTGTTCATTGGTAATATTCAAGACCTTAACAGCAACCTCTCGATTTAAAACAAGGTCTGTCGCCTTATAAACCGCACCAAAGCCGCCTTGTCCGATACGGCTATTGAGTCTATAGCGCTGATTAAGTGTTTCTGCCTTCACAATATTTCTCTACAATCAAAGGGATTTATAAGTGGATTTGCTTAGATTTTGGCATGAATATAAAAAATTTTTCGTTTTTTTACAATAAAACTATATGAAATTCCTAAAGTTCGTTAAAATAAAGTGTGATTTTAGATTAAGGACTTGATTGTGAACAGAATACTGCCGTTTACTTTTAACATGGTCATGTTAAGCCTACTCAATGGTTGTATTGAGTTTCCCGCTTTTTCAGTACCGATTGATATGCAGGTACAGCAAAATGATATGACCATTGTAGATATGAAAATCATAGATCAGAAAATTGTGGATATGGCAACCATAGATCAACAAGTCGTTTTGGATCTTGCGATCGATATGGCTGTTGATATGGCGCCTATGATAGATATGCAAATCATAGAAGATGCACAAATTGTAGATATGCAAATCATTGATATGATTTTACCTGTCGATATTTGTAATCCTACACTCAATCCTAATTGTCCTTGTACAGAAACATCTTGTCCCCAAACAGATTGGATACATATCAATGCTGGAGATACAAGACTGAGATACCATGAACCTCCTGTAGAAGTAGTATTGTATGACTCTTCTATTCCTTATGATTTTTGGATGACCAAAACAGAGATTACTGTGACCCAATTCCAACAATGTCTTGATGCCAATTCAAGCTATTGTGTGGTTTGTGATTTAAGTCTTCCAGTTGAACAAAGACCCAAACATTGTATCAATGTCAATGGCGAGAAGATCGGCACCACAAATGATTTAAATTTCCCCAATGGTTTAGTCGCTGGTACCAGACCCAAAACCATTGATCTCAGCAAGATCAACAGCACACATACCATCAACAAAGACGAACCTACCAATGGGTTTAAGCCAATTACTGGTTTAAATTGGTTTCAAGCCAACCAATTTTGCAAATGGATCGGTGGTTCTTTGCCTTCTGAATCTGAATGGCAACTTGCTGCCCTAGGTGCTAAACAAGATGGTTTTATCAGAAGATATCCTTGGATTGGGAATCAAATCGATTGTAATTATACAAATTTAAGAGGTATTATTACATTATCAACCACTGAAACATGCAGACTACCCAATGCGTTATCTGATATTTGTAGTCTCACTTCTGGAAATACACCCGAAGGTTTATGTGATATGTTAGGGAATGCTGAAGAATGGGTTTTAGATGATAAGATCTTCACTCAAATTCAACAAACAGCAACTCAGGGCAATCCTAATTGTCTCACGAATGTAGATTGTAGTTCCACTGAAGTCGTAATGTTTGACACAGCAAAAATTGTCAAAGGATTTGGCTTTAACTCTGAGATCAACTTTACTTACCCAAATAATGATAGACAAAATGTTGTCATGGATAGTGCTACTGTTTCATATAGAGCAGATACATCATTAAATTCATTGGGATTTAGATGTGTATTTAGGCGATAATTGCTTTACTGTTTCCCATAATGCAGGATAGAGATAATAAGATAATACGAGGTACATGGCTAAAGCAAAGAATATCGCAATAAAAATGGGTAAGCTCAATAAAGAAAATCCATAATATTTTAAGAAGAATAAGGGACTTAAAACCACGAGAGCAACCATAGGCAATGATAATATTCCCTTCACTTGAGAGATCAAAGAGATCTTGCTTTGATTGAGGATATACATCAACTGCCATGAAAAGAGCAAAACTTGTAATCCAGCATCTATCATCAAGCACTGATAGATATCCACATATAAAATCGCAATGAAAAGTGCGATACAACGGATTGTTGCATTGATACTTGTATGTTTCAACAAAGTCTTTTCTAGCTTTAGGGTATTATATACCATGGTTAAAGGAGAGAAGAGTTGTTGAATCAAAAATGCTGGTACCAAAATCACAGCCATTTGTCCTACAGGACGATAATTCTGACCTAGCAATAATTCAAAAAAATCCACGCCCAAATACCAAAGTAAAAGCATAGGAAATGAACAGATCAAGGCACTAAACTCCAATGCTTTGAGCACCAAATCCCTAAATACCTCTCTTTGATCAAGGGATTTGGAAAGGGTAGGATAAAAAGTCCGAGATACAGCATCGTTGATCAAATTCAATGGCATAGAGATCAAAGCAATACACTGCCCATAACAACCCACTAATCTCAATGGATAGAAAACAGAAAACAACAGTGTTGGCAGTGATTGAATAAGGATTAAGAAGAACATCGAAGGCAATTGATATTTGGGGATATCAATATTCTCTTGCCATAATGTACTGATCGTTGTGTCATGTTTGAAGAGAGAATGACGATGCCATGCGTTTCTCCAATTCGATTTTACCAATGTTTTCATTAGGTATAAGGTATGAAGCAGGCTATGAAGAATATTACTCCCAAAGAGGATATAAGCGCTTTGATCGATAAAACCCACACCAATACTTTGAACCTTACTGATCAGCGTTGAATAAACATTGCCTTTGGCATTTTGCTTAAATTCATCATGCCAAGCTGCATAATCTTGTAGAGATCGATTGATGCCCCTTAATCCCATGAGTATGGATATGGCGAGTAAGAAGGGAAGATTGAAGATCTTGATGAATTGTTCTTTTTTTTGATCAGAGATATCATCTAGGTTTAATGTATCAAGCAAAGTCAAGATCATGGGACTAATGCTTAACAATAAAAAGCAAGACAAAGAACTATAAAAAGCAATTCTAAAACAAAGCATCAATAATCCATCTGCTTCACTTTGATTTTTAGATCGAGCAATGGCAAGATTGAGTTTGAGTAGGGTAAAAGGTGCAAAGATATTCATGATACTATTGGAGAATGCGATAATCCCAAATGCTTCTGGGGGATATAATCTCACGAGTATTAAGGCGCTGAGAAGCACGATGATTTGCACAAAAATATTGCTTAATAGAATTTGAAAGATCGATTTACCTAAAACCATGGGATTTATGACAAGAGTTTATTGAGTCTAAGTTTAGTGATTTTATTTTGTTCACCTGCAGCCACAGCGCGTTCAAAGTTTAAATCATTGAATTCCATACGATTTAACATCGCCAAGAGCATTTCTTGAGCACTTTTCCCTGTGGCACAAATAATAAAGATAAAACCATATTTGGCTAGATATTCTTGGTTCTTCTGTGCCAACTGTTGATAAATCTCTTCACTTGCTTCTTGCATCCCAGCTTGTTCTTGGCTGGCCCATTGAGAAGTTTGAGCATATTTCTGTCTGATTTCTTCGATATTCTGCCCGATTTGTGGATGCCCCCTAAATGCTTCTTCCCAATCTTTGGGATCCAATTTCCACCAGATTTCATCTGCTTTTCCCATGAGTTCTGCATGAGACACAAAAGGTCTGGCATTGATCATTTTTGATACCCATTTTTGGCTATGGCAACAATGAGCCAATTGTTCCTTGAGTTTTGCTTCATCCATTTGATTGATGGCTTGAACAAGAGGGGAAGTGCAATCTTGGGGTTTGAGGGAAATGGTTTTACCCCATGCCCTGAATCGAGAAACACCACCACAAGGATAAATCGATAATCTCAAATGGGTAAAAGGACCATTCTTTTTCAAACGATCAAATTCATGCGCAAAATCAGCTTTTAATCGAGATTCTTCAAGCACGACTTCCCATTGATCGGATTGCATCAAAGAAGTAATAGGCGCATTTGGCCAACAAATCCCTTCTACCATACAACGATCTGGGTAATTTCCCTTAAAATGATGGGTATCTACTGTCAATCGATTGATTTCACCGGGTTGTCCAAGTTCAACAATGACCCAATCATTGCCAGGACCACGTCTTCTTCTGGATTCCCAACCTTCACCCATATTCTTGGCAACTTGTGGCAAGAGAAGATGGTGCATCACGCCAAAAAAGCTATCACTACATGCCAGCGCTTTACCACCATGGAGGGCACTCAATAAATCCCCTTCCCCTTCCCATTGTTCTACTTTGGGTTGGCCATAAACCCTGAGTCTAGCCACACCACCATCGGGATAGATTCTGAGTTTTACATGGCTAAATGGGCCTTTTTCTTGATTTTTGAGGGCAAAATAATTGTGTGCACCTAATTTCAAAGCGCTTGAACTTAATACTTCTACCCATTCACATTCGCTCAGTTCTGCTTCAGTGGCATCTTCTCTTGACAAACAAGCTTCCATAGATGCATAAGGGGGGTGATTGCCTAAGAAGAATGCAGTATCGATATCTACACCTAGTAATTCTCCAACCACACCGAGTTTTACGATACACCAATCATGTCCAGGGCTTCTTTTTCTTCTTGATTCCCAGCCATCCATCCATTTCCCACGATCTGTATAGCGATCTACTTCAAAGACAGCGGGTAAGTGATTGACTAGGCAATCCATAGAGGCAAAAAAATCATCGCTACATGCGATTGCTTTTGCGCCAACAAGGTCGGAAGCTAAATTCATAAGTCCTGTAAAAGCGGCATCTGCTGTTTGTTGTTGTGCCATATTTGATTCCTTCTTTGTCGATTGACAATCATTGAAAAAGAGATGGATTGATTTTAACTGATTTTTTGAATCAATCGATATTTTTTATCATGCTTTTGATCTTTTTATTGATGAATGATGATGATTATTTTTATGCTAGGAAATCATTTCTTTTGATTGAAAATGGAGAGAGTAAGATGATCAAAGAAAACCAAAACCCACCTAGAGATCTTGTGGGATATGCCAATCAGGTGCCAGATGTTCAATTTCCTTCCCCCAGTGGAAAACGCGCTAGAGTCGCTGTTCAATTTGTGATTAATTATGAAGAAGGTGGAGAACATTGTCTTTTGGATGGTGATGATCGTTCTGAATGGTTGCTATCTGAAATCGTAGGTGCTACGCCCTATATCGGTGAAAGGCACATGAATATGGAATCGATTTATGAATATGGTTCTAGGCTGGGTTTTTGGCGATTACATCGTATGTTTAGTGAAAGAAAAATGACTTGTACAGTATTTGCTGTGGCTCTCGCTATGGTGAAGAATCCCCAAGCTGTACAAGCGATGAAAGACAGTCAATGGGAAATTGCCAGCCATGGTTTAAGATGGATTGATTACCATGATATGCCTTTGGCAGAAGAAAGAAGACATATCGCAGAAGCAGTAAGACTGCATACTTTGGCGACAGGGGAAAGACCCATTGGGATTTATCAAGGAAAGCCAAGTGTAAATACCCGAGCTTTGGTTGTAGAAGAGGGGGGGTTTTTATATGATGCCGATAGTTATGCGGATGAATTGCCTTACTGGGTCAAAGTCAATGATCAATCCCATCTTGTGGTGCCCTATACCCTTGATTGTAATGATATGCGTTTTGCAACAGCTCAAGGTTTTAATGCTGGGGATCAATTTTTTAATTATCTCAAAGATACTTTTGATTTTCTATACCAAGAAGGGAAATCAGCTCCCAAAATCATGTCTGTGGGATTGCATTGTCGATTGGTAGCAAGACCTGGTAGGGCACAAGCTTTGGGAAGATTTTTGGATTATATTCAAGGGTTTACTGATATATGGGTTTGTCAAAGAAGAGAAATCGCCCAATATTGGGTTCAAAACCATCCATTAAAAGGGTGATAAATGCCCCATTAATTCAATCAGCATCATAGAAACATTGCTGATGATTGGGTGTAACATTCGTCCAGCAAATAATAAGATAAAAATGAAAAACACTTGTTGATATTGAATGATCAAGCGAATCAATGGATGATTGCGATCCAATGAGCTGGAAAGCACAGAAAAACCATCTAGGGGTGGTATGGGTATCATATTAAAGAATGACAGTAAGAGATTAATACTCAATGAGAATCTCGATAGATCATAGATGGTAGAAATCAAAATAAACATCACATCATCTGCATTACCCCCTTGTAGGTAACGCATATATAATCCACTTACAACCACCAAAATAAAGCTACTGATCACAGCAAGAATCAAGTTACTCATTGGACCAGCAATAGAGATCAATCTTTCGGCTTGTCTGATGGAATATTTGCGATTGACCAGATAAGGGTTTACTGGTGTGGATGCCCAACCCAAAGCTATGCCATTGATCGCACCGATTAAAGGGACGAGTCCAGCGCCAAAGGGATGGGCTTTGATAATGGTGATTGGGTTAAATTCTAAACGATTGTATTTGGCTGGCGTAGGATCACCCAAACGATTTGCCATCCACGCGTGTGCATATTCATGAAAAGTAATTGCGATTAAAAATGCACTGTATGAGATTAGGATTTGATAGATATTAATGTCTTGCATGATTTCCTTTGGTTTTTGAATACAATTCAATGATTTATTTTAGCTTTTGCACTAAAGAGTGCAAGAAATTAAGCGCTTGCATTGGGGTAAATTGGTTTACATCAACAGATTTTAAAATTTTTTCTACTTCTGAACTTCTCTCTTCTATGGAAGGGGGACTAAACAAGCTCAGTTGTAGATGATCTGTTTTGGTTTTTTCTTTTTTAGTGGGTTGATATGATTTGATTGTTTTTTCTTCTTGGGCTGCTTTCTCTTCCAATACTTCAAGGATTTGTTCAGCCCTTTGAATGACACCTATGGGTAATCCTGCAAGTTTAGCCACTTGAATCCCATAGGATCTGTTGGCTGCGCCTTTGATCAGTTGATGTAAAAAGATAATATCTTCATTTTGTTGCTTAATGGCAACTGTGTAATTCACAATATGTCTTCTAAGGGATTCTAGTTCAGTGAGTTCATGGTAATGTGTCGCAAACAATGTTCTGGATTGAATTTGATCATGTAAAGCTTCAACCACAGCCCAAGCAATACTCATCCCATCAAAAGTACTGGTTCCCCTGCCAATTTCATCTAGAATGACTAAACTCTTGGGCGTAGCATCCTTGAGAATGACAGCACATTCACTCATTTCCACCATAAATGTAGATTTCCCAGAAGCCAAATCATCAGCTGCACCCACTCTGGTAAAGATTCGATCCACTAGTCCCATTTCAGCTTCTTGTGCTGGTACAAATGAGCCCATCTGTGCCATAAGAGAGATCAATGCCACTTGTCGCATCATGGTTGATTTACCAGCCATATTGGGTCCTGTGATCAACATCAATCGTTTATCATCTCTGTTTAATTCAAAGTCATTGGGAATAAAATGCTCTCTACCGATCATTTTTTCTACAACAGGATGTCTGCCTTGTTTGATCGAGATCATATTAAAATCATTAATTTTGGGGCGACAGTAGTGATATTTTTGTGCGATTTTTGCAAAATTCACAAGGACATCTAGTTCTGCAAGTTGGTTGGCAATTTTGGCGATTTGAATACTAAAAGATGCAATGGTATCTCTGATGCTATTGAATAAGGCGATTTCTAATTTTTGTTGTTGGTCTTTGGCAGAGATGATTTGATCTTCGATCTCTTTGAGTTCTTCTGTGATATAGCGTTCTGCATTGGTTAGGGTTTGTTTTCTGATATAATGTTTAGGCACAGAAGGGATATTGGATTTGCTTACCTCTATGTAGAAGCCAAATACTTGGTTATAATCGATTTTCAGGTTATTAATCCCTGTTTTTTGTTTTTCACTGGAGAGTAATTGCTCAAGGATTTCGCGTTGATTACCAAGTACATAGTAGTATTGATCGAGTTCAGGATGGAAACCCCTACGAATCACTTCACCATCTTTGATTTGAACTGGGGGTTGATCAGAGATGCCATTGATCAGGAGTTGAGTGACTTGGGGTAAATCATCTAAGAGTGTAAGCATGTGATCAAAGAGGCATCTCACTTGAGGTGTTGGTGTAGATAGGGGATCGATGATTTGTGCTTGTTTGAGCAATTCTTTTAATCTAGGGATTTGAATCAATGTATTGCGCATGGCAACTAGATCTTTGGGATTTGATTTACCCATTGCTGTTTTGGTATTGAGTCTTTCTAGATCATAGCATTTCTTGAGAATATCAGCGATTTCATAGGCTTCAATATCATTATTTTTGAGCCAATCCACAAGTTCTAGTCTATGTTCAATCTTGCTTTTATCCATCAAAGGATAAGTCATCCATTGTTTTAATCTTCTTGCTCCCATTGAAGTTTGGGTTTGGTCCATTAAATCCAATAAAGAACCTTGTTTTTTGCCACCGAGTACAGTTTGAAAGAGTTCTAGATTTTGTATGGCGATTTCATCTAGGATTAAGCTATCTTGGATATGGTATAATGAAAGAGAATGTAAGCTTTCAGGGATTTTCTTTTGGGTATCTAGGACATAGAAGAATAACGCTGACATCGCTTTTTTGATGGGATCAGTGATCAAAAAACCAAAAGTATCTATGGATTCTAAAGCATTGAGTTGGGTGACTCCTTTGATTTTTTCAAAGTAAGGCAACATGGGCTCTGGTTCAAAAGCAGATACACTCAAGGGGGAGCACAATAATTTGGGAAAACGAAGTTTGAGTTGATGGATCAATTGTTCATCGCAAGAGAGAAGTTCCTTGGGTTCTAATCTGCTTAATTCTGTCTTGAGTGCCTCAAGTCCAACCACAAGTGTACAATTTAATTCGCTTGCAGATAAATCTAATGTGGCAATACCATAGATCTCTTTTTCTGCAAAAACAGCAGTGAGATAATTGCTATTTCTTGCTACTAAGCCTTCTTCATCCAAGAGGACACCGGGGGTTGCAACTTGGGTAATCCCTCTTTCTACCAAACCTCTGGCTTTATCTGCTTCTTCGAGTTGATCACAAACAGCCACTTTAAAACCGAGTTCTAAGGCTTTACTGAGATATGGTCCAAGTTGACTTTGGGGAAAGCCAGACATGGGTTCATCATAATTTGGGTCTTTATTTCTTGATGTTACAGTGAGATTTAGGGCTTTGCCAGCGTTTTGGGCATCATCAAAAAACATCTCATAAAAATCGCCCATTCTAAAGAAAACAATGGCATCAGGATATTGATCTTTGGCAGCAATAAATTGTCCCATCATGGGGGTGATTGAATCTCTTTTTTTTTGCTTTTGTTGTAAATGCTGTTTCAAAAGGGGGGGGAGTTTATCGTTGATTTTTTCAACTTTATTGTCTTTAATGATAGTTTTCATTTTCTACTCTAAATGTTTTGAGTTTGGTGATTATGTACGATCTGGCACTTCTCTGAGCACAATCATCAAATCACCTGTTTTATTTTGTTCTTGATTGAATAAACCTTGATTTTGAATTCGGAGTTTTCTTTTATCAAATGAGTTGGGTGGGATTTTCAGTTTAAACTCACCTCTCAACAATTTGATCATCACATCTCCACCTGCTAAGAGTATTTTCTTCGGGATACCTACTTGTAATTCTAGGTCTAATCCCTTTCTCTCATATTTCTCTAAACCTTCAATTTGTGCAATCAAATAAAGATCACCATTGGGTTTACCATTGATGCCTTCTCCACCTTTGCCTTGGATTTTAATTTTTTCACCCTGTTCCATGGATGGTGGAATTTGAACTTCTAGTTCTTCTCTATTTTTGATTCTTCCTTGATTTCCACAAATCACACAATCTTTTTGACGATTCCCTTGGCATTGGGGGCATACAATCCAACGTTGTATGGCGATTTTCTTGGTAGCACCATTTAACAGTGTTTGGATATCGATATTTAACTTCAAAAACTCATCTTTGCCTTTTTCATAAAAACCTTTGGTAAATTGATCCAAGTAGGCTTGGCTTTTGTTTTTGAATTGGGTGAATTTTTGGGAGATATGTTGTTGGGCTTGAAAGATTTTCTCTGCAAGGGAAGGCTCTAATTCCGCTTCTAATTCTTCGATATCTTCTGGTTTTTGACTAGGGGGTGCTTGATGATGAACAGTTTGTTCTTGGGATGGGGATTGATGATTGGTAGGTGGTTTATTGGGTTCGGGTTGAGGATGGCGAATGGGACTGTATTTCTCACGCCAAGCATTCCAAGCATTTTTATGATTTGGGGCTTGATTTTGGGGGGCTGTGTTTTGGGGCTTGGGGTTTGATTTGAAATCATTGGCTTTGGCTTTAAACTGATTGATATTTTGTTTTTTTTCAATCACTTCTCTTAAAAAATCATAAGCCAAATTGATTTGTTTAAATTTCTCTTCATTACCACCGGGTTTATCTGGGTGGTGAATATTTGCGAGTTTATGGTAACTTTTCTTCAGTTCATCTAGTGATATATTCGGGGGAACATCTAAAATTAAATAACATTGTTTTTCATCTAAGTTTATCTTAGCCATCACTAGATTCCTATGGGGATTTCATCATTAAAAATCAATGAGTTGGGCATAGTGCCATAAGCCTTGATAGATGCTTCTAAATGGTGCACCCGTTGCACCTTGAGAAGTGCCACTAGGGCTTTGATTTGACCAATCCCAAGTCGATGCAAAAATATCAAAATGGGTTAAATGGGCATCTGTAAAATGGATTAAGAAGTGGGCTGCATTTCTAGAACCAGCGCCTCTAGAAGCATGAGAACTTAAAGACGCTGTATTGCGAAGTTGAGCTTCATGATCTTTGTTGGCTTCTTGGTGCCAAATGCGATAAGGGAAGAAATGTAGATCTTCACCCACTTCTTCACTGCTTTGAGTCAATGCTTTTTGGAGTGTAGGTGTCGCAAAATGAACAGGGGTAGCAAAAGGTCCATAAGCGATTAGAGCTGCTGTGGTTAGGGTAGCGAAGGTAAACACTTCTTTGGGTCTATAAATTTCACTTGCCCAAGAAAGAGCATCAGCCAAGATCAATCTACCTTCTGCATCTGTGTGATCAATACGCACGCTAATGCCTTTATGGCTTTTGACCACAGAACCGGGTTTCATTGCATCTTCACCCACTGCATTTTCACAAGTGGGGATCACCAGTACCAAAGGTTGGGGATAATCATTTTCAACCAATGCTTTAAAGAGATGCCATGCAAGCGCAGCGCCACCCATATCATTTTTCATCATGCTGACAAAGTTTTCATAAGCTTTGACATTGATACCACCGCTATCAAAAGTAATGCCTTTACCCACAAGCATAATGGGTGGTGCTTCATCTGGATCGGGTGAACCATAGGTTGCGACAATGAGTCTTGGTGGGGATTTTTTGGAAGCACCACCTACAGCCATGAGCAGGTTCATTCCTAGATCAGAGATTTGTTTTTCATCCATGACATAGGCATCTACTTGTTCGTTTTGATCAGCATAATCCAAGATATCTTGTGCGATTTTAATACTTGTTCTGATTTCAGCATCTTCATCAACCCATTGTCTAAAACCAGCTTCGTATTGTGCGAGTTGATTGAGTTGTTCTATATTTTTTCCGCTGAGAATTTTGGTATTTCCCTTGCTTTTTAGATCTAAAGCCAATGCTTCATATAGCTTTTGAGATACAGATCTTCCTTTACTGATTTCGCTTTCTGTGATTTGGAAAACAGCTTTCACTTGAGAAAGCAATCTTGCAAATCGCCAGCGTGCTTCAGTAATGGCTTGGGGTTCTTGGAAATAAAGGGTTAAGCTGATTTTGGTCGCTGAAATTTTAAAAGAAGCTTCTAATCCTTGTATGGTTTTTAATTTAATGGGATTGAGTTGTTCTTCTAGGGGACTAGATTGAAGATGTATAGATAATTTCATTTACTATCCTTGAGTTCTTGATATTAAGGGCATTCATGTATGGGTTGGCTCATGGCTTCGACTTCTTCAATGCCAGTGACTTTTGTAGCGCCAAAAACAGCACTTGTTGATAAATCAGCAACAAAAGGTGCAATGAGATTACCGCCGATGGTACCGCAATAGATATTACAATCTTCTTTGATTTGAGCTTTTAGGCTGATGTCTGCTTTAATCTCTCTACCGGATTGACAATTTGCTTCACCAACAACAGCCACTTCACCCAAGGGGATTTCAAATTTGCCATCAGTGCCAATGGGGAAGGATCCTTCAATCACAATGGGGGTACCCACGATTTGAGAACGATCTGCACAACTCAATGGATTTAAAGTGAGTTTGGTGATTTTTGGCATTTCGGTATTAGTGTAATCGGTTTCCACATCAGCGAGGAAAGCGATGGTTCTGATCACAAATTGACTTGAGTATAGACCCAAATAAAAAGTGCCTTTTATATCACAAATGGGTTCAACATCCATATCAGTCATAGATGTTTCAACCATCATATCAACGATTTGTTGATCTCTGATTTGATGATCGATCACAGAAGCTCTGTTTTGAAAGTTATTAAAGGTTGCTTCTGGATCTGGGCAAGCGGTGAGCATCATGCTACAAATTAAAAAAACAGGGAGAAATGCTTTCATAGTAGCTAATATTTCCTTATGAGAATTTGAAAAAATCATTAAAATTGATTAGCTTGTTATGACTTGAAAATCAAATAAGATCAATTCTTTTTATCTAAAACATTGAGGTTTAAATGTTCAAATATTATTTATATTATTCTCTCTTGTCAATGTATGTATTTTTGGCGTGTGAATCTTCAAATGAAGAAGTCAGTACCGATCATCAACATACCCTTGATATGGGAGATGGGTATCTACATGGGCAATTAGCAGATATGAGTTTGACGATGGCACAGGTGATTGCATTAGATGATCGAAATCCAAGTTGTATGTCAGATCTTCTGGAAATCACAACATGTATGGATCCAAGAATTGAACAAGTGCCTAATCAAGGACAAACTCATATTGCAGATGCGCCCATTATGTATGAAGCCAATCCTCCAAGCAGTGGTTCGCATCGGCCAATGTGGGCAAAATGGGGGGAATATGAGTATTTGCCACCTCAAAGATGGTTGCATAATCTAGAACATGGTGGGATTGCTTTTTTATATCATCCATGTGCAGATCCTGATTTAATTGAGTCTTTGCAGACGTTTGTTAGGGAATATCAAACTGAAGATCAACAAGATTTTAGATGGGTATTAACGCCTGATCCAGATTTACCCAGTGCAGTTGCTGTTGTGGCTTGGGAATGGACTTATTTGGCGGATTGCATTGATAAAGAGAATATGATTGATTTTGTGAAGAGAACATATCGAAGGGCGCCAGAGGATGTGGCTGTGGATGGCAGTTTTAATTTTAAGTGGATTTCTCGTTGATTTTTGGAAATAAAAAAGCCCAGTATTGCTACTGGGCTTATTTATGCAGAGAAAGCGTTGATATCTAATGTTTTTTTGCAAAAGAGTTGCTGATAACAGCAGTGATGCCATTATGAATCCCCTGAAACCGCTTCAACATCCCTTCTCTGCATGAGATGAAGAATTAATTTCAGCTTAAGCCAAAAACCCTTGGATCACTTCTACTTTGCAGCAGTTGTTCTCTTTAGATTTCTGACATTTGTATAGACAGGGGGTGGGGGGATTTATTGCAGTTTGTTTTTAATTTCGGGAAATAAAAAAAGCCCAGTATTGCTACTGGGCTTTTCTTTAACTTCGTAGTTTAAGCAATGACAGAGACCACTTAAACACTAGGTTATTTGTTATATATATTTAACAATTTTTGCTGATAACAGCAGTGATGCTATTATTTTAAATCCACCTATAATCCTTCAAGATCTTCTCTCTGTCCGAATATCTTGCTAATTTTAGGTTTAGTCGAAAGGCAAGTTCTACTTTGCAGCAGTCATTGCTTTGATGACATTTGTATAGACAGGCATGGGTGGGATTTATTGCAGTTTGTTATTAAATTTCCTAAAATTTTCCTAAGATTCCCAAAATCCAGAAAATAAAAAAGCCCAGCTTATCAAACTGGGCTTTAGGGATTAGACCCCGGCAACGACCTACTCTCCCACACAAAAAATTATGCAGTACCATCGGCGCGAGAAGGCTTAACGACCGAGTTCGGGATGGGATCGGGTGTGACTCTTCTGCTATTATCACCAGG
>JACCDO011052966.1_pt1 | contig 18854 bp, 15 predicted proteins | sample 7446101 | NCBI WGS metagenome assembly JACCDO01 (sample SAMN15323440, study PRJNA562643) | freshwater metagenome | isolation source: river surface water | place: USA:Blue River Watershed | collected 2017-08-16 | reverse complement strand
GTATAGTCCAATCCTTACGAGAAATCGTAAGGCAATTTCCAAGTCAAGGAGATGAATTTGCACATGCCACAGGACCCGGAGTCCGAGGCGGAGTTAAAAAATTTGGCCGCGGTGCCATATCAGATAATAAGTCCGGCAAATAATAGTTCAATTATTGGTATTTATCAAGATTCAATGCTTGGTTGCTACCAGTTCACAAGACCGGATATAAATTTTAGTCCAAGGGACGCAATGAATATATTAATGATGTTTAATGGAGTAAATGAATACGAGTTATTAAAGAATGCCGAGAGCGACAAAGGAATTACAAATTTTGATATATTAACACAAATAATGCCGCCCTTGTCAATGAAATACAAGACAAAGGCATTCAAGGAAGACAAAGATGACGCCAAAACGTCAAACGCTGTGCTAGAAATTAGAAACGGCACATACATTCGAGGTCAAATGGACAAGGGTGTTTTGGGCGCTGGAACAAAGGGTCTTCTTCACAGAAGTTGCAATGATTTTGGCAATATGGCGTCCGCTAAATTCATTGATGATTTACAGAATGTTGTAACGGAGTACATGAAATCGAGTGCATTCAGTGTGGGTGTAAGTGATTTGATTTCAGACGAAAGCACAAACAACGAAATTGTCAAGGTTATTACCCAAAAGAAGAGTGACGTTAAAAATTTAATAGACCAAACCCAAATAGGAATATTTGAAAACAATACTGGAAAAACAAACGAAGAAGAATTTGAGACACAAGTGAACAATATTTTGAATCAAGCAACATCAGAAGCAGGTAAGATAGGTTTAAAGAGTTTGAATAAAAATAATAGATTTGTTACAATGGTTAACGCCGGTTCCAAAGGTTCAGACTTGAATATTTCGTTTATGATTTCTTGTTTGGGACAACAAAACGTAGATGGAAAACGAATTCCTTACGGTTTTGAACACAGAACATTGCCTCATTACACCAAATACGACGACTCGCCAAACGCCCGCGGTTTCGTAGAAAGTTCTTATATTAACGGTTTATCGCCACAAGAGCTATTCTTCCACGCTATGGGTGGTCGTGTTGGTTTAATTGATACTGCTGTCAAAACTTCTACTACAGGTTATATCCAAAGAAGACTAATTAAAGGTCTCGAGGATTTGATGGTGTCGTATGATATGACAGTTCGTACAAACAAGAATAAAATAGTTCAATTCGCATACGGCGACGATAATATTGACACAGTTAAAGTAGAAAATCAACAAATCAATTTAGTTTCAATGAGTGTCCAAGATATTTATGCTCATTATTTAATTCCTGAGGAATCAGGAAAGGTAAAGACACTTAGCAATATATTCCTAAAAAATACAATGACCAGATATAGGAAACAGCATGAAGAGATGATGACAAAAACAAATAGTTATATTGAAATGATGATTAAAATGCGTGACGAAATAATAAAACATGTATTTAACAATAAAGGTGACAGTGTTGTCAATTTGCCTGTAGCATTTTCGTATATTATTGGCAATATCCAAGGTCAGACAAATTTAACTATGTCGTCATTAGTTGACATTACGCCACTAGAGGCGTTCCAAATGATAGAGAAGTGTTTTGAGAATTTAAATAAAATTCACTATGCGCCACCTACAAATCTATTCAAGACATTATTCTTCTTCTATTTGTCGCCAAAGGAATTGTTAGTTGTGAAGCGATTTAACAAAGCAGCGTTGACTTTATTGTTAGACACAATTACTCTTGACTATAAGAGGGCTATTATCGCTCCTGGTGAAATGGTTGGAATGATTGCGGGTCAAAGTATAGGTGAGGTTTCAACTCAGATGACTCTAAACACTTTCCATTTTGCTGGTGTTGCTTCCAAATCGAATGTGACTCGTGGTGTGCCAAGAATCGAAGAAATATTATCGCTTTCGAGTGAAATTAAGAATCCATCATTGAGTGTTTATTTGAAAAAGGACGACGAGACACAGAAAGATAAGGCTCGTTCAATTATGTATATGTTAGAGCACACAAGGCTAGAAGAAATCGTCAAATCAGTTGAGGTTTGCTTTGACCCAGATGACTTGAATACATTAATAAACGACGACAAAGATACGATAGAACAATATAGAAATTTTGAAAAATTGGTAGACGATTGTAATGAAACATCTTTATCAAATGATGAAAATGAAAAATCCAAATGGGTTATCAGAATGATAATGGACCCAGAGGTTATGCTCGAGAAAAATATTACAATGGATGATGTCAATTTCACATTGAATAATTGTTATGAAAACCAAATCAATTGCGTCTATTCGGATTACAACGCGGACAAGTTGGTGTTTAGAATACGAATGAGTGAAGTAATTAAAAATAGTTCAAACCGTGGAGGCCAGAAGAAAACAAAGGTGAATCCTCTGGACCAATCTGACCAAATTTATATTTTGAAGAATTTCCAAGAACAGCTTTTACAAAACGTTGTTTTGAGAGGCATTAAAGGAATAGACAAGGTTATTCTTCGTAAGATAAAAGATAATATGGTAGAAAATAATGGTGTGTATAAAAAGCAAGACATATGGGTTTTAGATACAATTGGCACCAATTTATTAGACGTTTTAGGTCTTGATTATATTGATACTAATAGAACGTTTAGTAATGACATTGTAGAAATTTACAATGTTTTGGGAATTGAAGCAGCTAGACAAGCAATTTACAATGAATTGGTAGATGTTATTGAATTTGATGGAACCTATATCAACTATCATCATTTTAGTATGTTGGTCGATAGAATGACATTTACACATAAGTTGATTTCGATATTTAGACATGGAATTAATAATGATAACATTGGTCCGATTGCAAAGGCATCATTTGAGGAAACGCCTGAAATGTTTTTGAAAGCGGCGAGACACGGCGAACTAGACACGCTGCGTGGCATATCCGCAAATGTAATGTGTGGTCAAGAGGGTTTCTTTGGAACAAGTTCATTTCAAGTTGTATTGGATATTGAAGAAATGCAAAAACTAGAAGCGACAAGTACATATAAATATCTCGATGTTGAAGACGAAATAGAAAAATTCTTTGGAGAATTCGATAATCCTGAAGACCCTTGTGGCATTAATAAATTGTCTATTCAAAATAATGTTGTTACGATTAAACAAGTTGATATGGGTCAAGATAACGCTTATGACCCAGGATTCTAAATTTTATAGAAGCAAACAAATTATAAAATTATAAAATTATAAAATTTTTTTACTGAATAACAATTTAATATTTACAAAATAAATATTAAATATTAAATATTAAACTATTTTAATAATTATGTCAATAGTTTACATTACAAATAAAGTATTAAACATGGATAATAATGTTTTTTCATTAAATTATGATAAAAGCGACCCAATTAAACCAGTAATGAAATTTGTCTTTATGAGTTTAGTTAAAAATAGATACAAGAGTAAATTTATTATGTTGAAAGAAACATTATCTAGTTTTTTAAAATTTTCAAGAGAAGAATTCATAAACCATTTTTATAAAATTCAAAAAACATATAATGCGTTTTCCAGAATGGCTTTTATTTATAAATACAAAAAATCTAGTATGAGTGTTACAACCGATATAGGATTAAATGATATTAAACTTAATGATAAAAATGTGATATGTATTTATCACGTGAATTCTAGATATTTATTTAATGTCAACGATTTAATTAAAATAATTAACACATCATTAACTAATTCGTATATGTTTTTTTCGCAGCCGCTCATGTCAAAAAATCCTTACAACAATCTGCCTTTTAGTAAATCAAACTTATATAATATTTATTTTTTTATAAAATTCAATACAAACATCTACGATGATTTATTCTTTAAATTTTTTCATTGTAATTTTAATTTAACATCATTTTATCATAATTATGAATATTTATTGAGAGAATATATAATTGAAAATTTTATTAAAAATTCAGCAGAAAATGTAATTGCGCACGAAATACAAAGAATGATAAGTAGTTACAATAAAAAAACCAATAAAAAAATATTAATACATGAAGAATTTCCAAACAAAAGATTAATTGCAATTATGAAACCATATTTATTATTACATTTAAAATGTTATTATTCATTAATACCCAGTATAAAAAATAATTCAAATGTTTTATTAAATAGCAAATTGAAGAAATTCCAAAAATTTAATCCAAAATTTGGAAGGAAAATATTTAAATTGGGATTTAAAACTGAACCAAATTTTAAAAGAAAATCATATATAAAATCGGTAGAATTTTTGGATAAACATATATCATTTAATTACAAAGAGGATAAGAATTTTTTAAAAAATCATACACATTATGATGAAATTAATAATATTGAGAATGATGATAATGTAGAAACATATTTGGTTACTTTTGGAATAAATATTTATAATCAAAATGAAGAAGACTATCAAGAAAATGATAATGATGATAATGATGATAATGATGATGATGATGATGATAATGATAATGATAATGATAATGATGATAATAATGGTGATGATGATAATAATGGTGATGATGATGATGAAAATCATTATATAGAAAATAATAACTATTATGATGATAATGAAATGAATGTCGATGATGATTCAGTAAGTTAATAACCTATACACAATCACCATCTTTATTTTTCTTTAATCCCTTAGGGCATCTTTTTCGTGTTCCTTGTTTTTCGCCAGATTCTTTTTTCTTTTTAGATTTATTAGATGTTTTTCCCTTTTTATCAGGCTCAACACTATTGTCGCTTTCAATGTCACTGACAATAACAAATTGTTTTTTCATTTTTGGTTTTTCAATCTCGTCAAATTTATCTTCTTTACACTTAGTTTTTACTAGATAATTCGTCTTGGAATGTTTGGTGAAATCGTCTAAATAATTCTCAACAGATAAACTAAGATGTATAAATTCTTGAATTTTATCAATACAATTTGTTTCAATTAAAGATATAAAGATTTCGCCAGTGTCCGATTGCACTAACTTATAATTTGGTATATGTTCATCTCTTAAACCAGGCAATAAAATAAACGCATATTTATCTTGATGTTCTTCGCCATAACCTAAAAATGCGTGTTTTTCATATTTTGTTTGTAAAATACAACTTTGACTAATAAAAATGGTAGGTATTTTAAATCTTTGAACCAACAACCATAAATCTAATGTTGTTAAAAAATAATTTTCAGCAGAAATAAAAGAGAGAAAATCGATTTTACCAGATTTTATTTTTTGATGATACTCTTTACCTAATAGTTTTTTCCCTTCAATTATCAGAATATCAACAATTTTATCATGATATTTATCTAAATATTGTTTATATTCACTAAATAATTCATTTCTAATTTTATTTAAAGACAATTTAACACCTGTATGCTTTTCTATTAAATCAATTATAAATTGGAAAGTACAAATGCTTTGTTTTGAGTATTCAATTTCTTTAAAATTACTTGGAAAACATTTTTTCCATATTCGAGAAGTTATTGCATCATTAATTACTGGCGCTTCACAAACCGCATTGCTAACATTGTTTTTTTTTTGTGACACGGTATTGTCATACATTTGAGTAATTGAAGGTTCTGCCTCATCATACGAGTTATATTTTGTATATTTATTAATTACTGCTGGCACAAGCGTATCAAAATATTCTTGGTTCAATAAAGATTGTATCATAATAATTTCAGTGTCATTCAAGTTATACCCAACATTTCCAAATGATAAATACGTTTGAGGTTGAAACATAAAAGAATTAATTCTATTGTATCTTATTAATTCATCAGCCATTCTTTTAAAATATATAGGTTTGTTATCTTTTTCGGTTACCAAATTTTTTCTGGGCAAAATCAAATTACAACGACCCTTTTTCGTAAAAGTACATAAATTCGGCATCGAATCGCATTCATCTTTATTTTTAACAATACACGTAGATATTTGGTCAATTAATTTATAATATTTATCATCGCCTGTAAATTGAATAACATCGTTTACAATTTTGTTTAACAACGTAATAACATTTTGTAATTTTTCAGAATATATAATATAATCTTTTGACAATTCTTGTTCAATGTCTCCTTTTAACTTAACATTTTCATAATCATTTAATAAAATTCGTATTGTATTTCTAAAAACATTATAAAACCCTGTTTCCATTTTAGTTTTTTTTATATAATCTGCTCGCTCCTCATCAAAATCATCTTGCGTTGAAATAGGAATGTCTATAGGAATTAGTGAGTTAGTATCCTTAGTAATATTTTTATTAATTATATAATTATCATTTTTTATAGATTCTAACTTGTAGTCATCATCTGCGTCCATTTCTGTAACTGGTTGTGATAATTGGATAAATTGATTGGTCTCTGTTAAAATGCCCACAACCCATTCATCTTCTACGACCTTGAACGCAGGTTTACAAGGAATGTCAAACTTTCGTTTACTCTTTTTTTGTAGAGAATCCAAAAATTTAACAGTTGTATTATAACTTTTCCATATAGATAAATCTGTCATGTAAACAATGTCTATCTCCTTTAAAGATTCGTCTAATGATGATGGATAACAAGGAATAAAACCTTCTCTTCCAGTTTTGGGCTCTTCAGCTACAATGCCAATGACCTTGCTTTGAAAATTCAAAACTAGTTTATTTATTTTATAGTCGTAGTAACTTAATTTGTTGTATAAATCAACAAGTAGTGTTGCTTTTCTAGCTTTATAAATATTAGGCATGCTTTCTAATGGTCGACATATTGTGTTAAAAAATGGTTTAATTATTTCATTCATCACACGTTTCATGGTAGGAGACATTTTTGAAGCACCTTCTTCAAATAACGTAACTATATCCAATTTATCTTTAATTGTATACGAATAAATTGGTTCATAATATTCATCTTCTTTCATCATAATAATAGTTGATTTATCCGAATTATAAAATTCCTTTGAAAAATGATTTGTTGGGCATATGATTTGTACATTATTGGTTATGTCATCATTTGGTATCTGAAAAATTATGATATTCGCGCCTCTTGGGAAGAGGTCCTTATTTGGCATGCTTATAATATCCCATAAATATGTGTGGTCGATAATAACATCATCGTCTTTTAAAAACAAAATAAAATTTTCAAAAGCCGACACAACTTTTTTCATATAGTAAAGTTCATTAAGATTTTCAACATTTAATTTTGAAAAAAGCTTACTGGTTTTGTATTTGTCTACGTTTATATTATCCTTATTTCTCATATCGTGAAAATCAGAAACTAAATTGCCGTTTTGATACGTGACAAATGTATCAATTGAAATTGACGCAATTATCTTTTCTCTCATTTCCTTTATACTCAAAATCTTTTTGAACTTCTTTTCGCCAGTTGAACTATCCTTATAAATCTTATTAAAATTCAAAATGTCTGAAACGCAAGCGACGAATGATTGTTTTTTATTAACTTCAATGCCATGACGCAATAAACAAGGGTGGTTTGGTTTAATGTTAGTATTTGTTTTACTTATTTGGCAATCTGCATTTACTTCTTGTAGAATTTTTTGGATGCCTAATGGCAAATATCCCCATCGTCCAGGTGTTAAAGGGAATTTATCAGGGCCTTTAATATAATCATCTTGTTCTTGATTGGTTGCTTCTGGTTTTTGATTTGGTTCAACTTTATCTTCTTCTACTGCTACATTTCCTTCTACTATATCTTTATCACCTATTTTTTTCAACACATTTTTAGATGACATATTATTCAAATTATCACATTTTTGATTAGCAATTATTCTACCTTCTGTATTATATTTATCAAAACAACAAGGTAAACATAGACCCTTTGGATGTTTATCTGGGATTAGTCCAGGATATTTTCTTGGTGTTGTTATGCTAATAAATTCATCCAGATTAATTTTATTGTCTTTATTTTTATCTTCAAAATCAAACATTTTCCGCATATTTGCTTCTTGTTTTTGAATAAATTTTTGTAATTCACTTGCAGGCGGTTTGGTTCCGTGCATTTTATTGTAATGTTCTGACCAACTTTTTTCACTATAATCTTCTTTGAATTCTTTTAATAACATCTTAAATTCATCAAAACTAATTAATCCATCTTTGTCTTTATCTGCTAGACCAAATGATTTTTCATATTTCTCTTTATTTTTATGTTCTGGTTCATAAAATTCATAAATATAATAACCTGGTTTAACTTCTTTTGCATCACGTGGTATTACTTTGCCACATGTAGGATGTTGTAATTCCTTTTTGCCGTCTTTACCAATTACTTCTTTTAAATCTTTCGGGTCGACAATTGTATTATTTTTTAGACACCAATAACGTGGACATATATAATTAAATTGTTTGTTTCCGTCAGAACCATATTTAATTACGTCTTCATCTCTTAAAAATCCTTTGTGTTCTCTGTTTATTTTTTCTAATTGAGCGTCTGTTAGAATCACTGGTTGTCTTCTAGTGTCTGACCGACAAGTTCTAGAATAAGCATTATATTCGGCACTGTCTTCTTTAAGAATCAATATTGGGTCCTTGTTCTCAATTAGCGTCTGAAAATAATATGGCTTATTTAATTTCATACCATCTATATTTCTAACATTGTCTTCTTCTGCTTCCGATTCGCTTGCGCTTTCTTCTTCGGCTTCGCTTACGGACTCTTCAACATTTGTTGCTTTTACAATTGGTTCTTCTTTTGGTGATTCAATCTCTGAACCTTCGGTATCTTCTTTTACAATTGGAACCTCTTCTTTTACAATTGGAACCTCTTCTTTTACAATTGGAACCTTTTCTTGTACAATTGGAACCTCTTCTTGTACAATTGGAACCTCTTCTTTTACAATTGGAACCTCTTCTTTTACAATTTGCGGCGACTCCATTTCTGAACTTGTATCAGATGGCAATGATTCTTCACTAGATAACACCCCAAAAGATTGTAGAGATTTATCATCAGGTGACGCTACAGCATCAGAAGAACTACTCTTATCACTTGGCATCGATTCTTCACTACTAGAACTATCTTTATCACTTGGTATTGATTCTTCACTACTAGAACTATCTTTATCACTTGGTATTGATTCTTCACTACTAGAACTATTTTTATCACTTTGGATAGATTCTTCACTGCTGCTAGAAGCTCCTCCTTCTGTATCTTCTATGTCTTCAAAATCATCTTCATCAAAAAATAAACTCAACGCACCTTTGGGTTTGTCTGTGATTATTGCTTTATATTTTTGATAATCAACTTCTTCTTCAGGTTCTAAGGTCGGAATTTCTTCACCATCATTAATCGATTGTTCTGTTGACGAAATAATGTCTTCTATTACAATCTCTTCTTTTTCACCTGTTGAACATAACCGGTCAATTTCTTTAGCAGGATAATTTGTGCTATTTTTATTTTGTGTAAGACGAATAACACTATCTAAATAAACAGGTATAGTTTGTAAATAATGAATGTCATTAATATTTTCTACTGTGATTGTAATAACGCCAATTTTTTGCTCCAATGTAATCGTGGTTTTAAAACCAGGATTATTTTTAATTTTAATGTCTGATTTTCTTACTCCACGTTCAACTTGTATTTCATTCGCAACTTTTCGCACTAAATCTTCTGCTTGATTGCGCGTTAAATCATCCGGGTAATTTGCTAAAAGCGCATCTATAATATCTGGACCTCTATATCCTTCTCCAGATTTTTCTAAAATAAAAGCCTCTTGACTACTTACTTTGCTAAAATTGGAAACTCGTTTAAAACGCAAATGAATTCCGGATTTAAATTCACTCGATTCATTATTAAATATAGAAGAAATACATCCTTTATAAACATCCAATTCAATCGGTTTTGTAATTTTAATCTGCGAAACGTAATTTAATTGTTTAATTTCAATATTATTGTCGCGCAAACTATTAAATAATTTCAAATTATAGCCGTTTTGTTGTAATAAATTTTTGATTTCATTAATAATTGGATTAATTGAAACCCTAAAGAGCAAATCAATGTCATCTTCACTAACTATAGTGTCAAATTCAGAAGTAATTGTAATGTAGCCGTTTTCGTCAAATTCGCAAACCAATGATTGTTGCGTTTTATCTTGTTTAACTTCAATGTAAACAGATACAGATTTGGTCTTTGCTATGGTTTTCATTAATTTGAAAATAGACGCTTTTTTAAGATAAGGAATTTTTCTTCCATCGGTCGATGTTTTATCTGTGTAAATTCTGTAAATGTTTTCCTGACGGGTTGACGGGTTGTATTTAATTAACGGGCTATTTTCAGTAGCGTGTATTATTTTGAATATAATTTCTAATGGGATGTTTATGTCAAAATCAGGTTTAATAACAGCTTTAATGTATTTAATTCCTTTATTAACATATTTCAATTCCGTTTTCTTTAAATTATATACATCATAAAACATATCTATTGTTTTTATTAAATCATTTGTTTTGTCATTCATGATTTTCTTATCATTTTCTATTAATTTATCATGTTCGCTTTGTAAATCGTCTAATGAATTAATGTCCTTACTAAATAAAAGCGGGTAATAAATCTTAACAGTTGTTTCCTCTGAAATCGAATTTTGAGAAGCAAATTCTAACACATCGCTTCCTAAACACAAATATATGTTTTTATTAAAAATTTCGCCGCTATTTAAAAGTAAATGGCTATTTAATGTTGATAATGATTTGCGCGCGTTTTTTTCAAAAAACGTGTCATAACCGGTTACGTCATAAGGGTTACATACAAAAGGATATTCATTCTCAACTATAAAAAATTTCTGACCTAAAACTTTGTTAATAATATATGGTTTTCCTTCTATTTTTAATTCTAAAATATCATCAAAAGTGTATATTTCTTTATCAATAGGTATATCAAATTTTCTACCATTTTCGTCACTTACAATGTTTGACATAAATTGTTTTAGTCTAATTTTGGTCAATTCCAATTTTTTATTTTGTGTTAATGCTTGATAAATAGAAACCGCATTTAATGTTTCCTTTTTTTGACAAAATAAGTAGACTTCATCAAGTGCGTATGATTTCTTCGAAACATTTTTTAATTCATTAAGGACTTTGATTTTAATTGTGCTAATAGAATCATCGTAATGTATTTTTTCTTCTGTAAATTTAACCGTTATTTTATTAGCACTGATATTATCAACTTCTTTTTCAGTAAATATTTTACGTAAGATTTTATCTTCATCTGCTACGTCAACTTTTTTCCCATAAAAAACAAATATAGTGTCAATTGAATCATTCACCAAATAATTTATTTTATAAATAGGATTATAATCTAAAGGCTCACCTATACGTTTATTTGTATCACTTGTTATATATATTTCCTTTGACATAATATATATAACATTAGTATTATTTTTAATTTAATTATTTAACAAAAGTATTAAAATTTCAAATTTATAATGAAGATAAATTATTTAGCTATAAAATATTATTTTTATCATATAAAATGAAACTAACGCTAGAATTAAATCAGTTATAACTGAATTAACAAATTTGACTTGTCTCATTGCATCAATAACCGAAACGTGTACATTTGTATATTCGTATAATTTAAGATCTATAAAATATTGGAAAAAGCCTTTTAATATAAACATTATAGCTAAAATTACAACTAAAATAGATTTATTTTCTTTTCTTAAAAATAACACAAAAATTGCAAGTAAAACAAGTATAGTGTTCATAATAGTATCTACTGTTTCTGAAATAAATGTTAACATAGTTTTCTCTTTAAAAAAAACATTCCCTAAATTAAGTTGTCTACTTAAACTGAAAAAACCTTTAAAGAAAACAAGGATTATGAAAACTATTAACGCTTTAATAACATTATCACTCAAAACATCAACATTCATGTTTTATATATTATATATATATAATATACAAAATATAATTGTAGTTAATCAAATTATTTAAAAAAAATTAATTTTAACATGTAAATTGAACTAATAAACAAAATAATATTTGTTATAAAAGAGATAGGTGTTTTTACCTTTCGTAGTTTATCAATAGTTGCGTCTGATAGATTTGTATATTTATATAATTTAAGGTCTAAGAAATATTGGAAAAACCCTTTTAATAAAAATAGTATAGCTAAAAATATAACTAAAATAGAATTATTTTTTCTAAAAGATAGTATAAAAGACGCAAATAAAAAGAGTATAGTATTTATAATAGTATCTACTATTTCTTTATAGTAAAGATACGTTTCATATTTCTCAAAAAACATTTTATCTATACTAATTAATTTAATAACACTTAAAAACCCTTTAATTAAAATTAAAATTACCAAAATTATCATTGCTATAATAGCATTGTCACTCAAAAACTCCATGGCATTCATCTAATATATATTATATAATTATTTTAGTTTAAAAAAAATTATTTTATGAATATTGTTTTTAACATATACATTGTAACAATAAAAAGAACCGCATTTGATACAAATACACTGCGCAATTCCTGTTCTTTAATCATTTTAATTGTATTATCACTTAAGTTTGTGTATCTATATAATTCAAAATCTACAAACAAACGCAAAATTGTTTTAACTATAATTATTATCGCTAAAATTACTGCAAAAATAGAATTATTTTTTCTTAAGAACAATATAAATAGCGCTATAAGTAAAAGCAAAAAATTTAACATTTCAGTTAATATATTTCTAAATTTTTCAAAATTTTCCTTGCTTATAAAAATGTGTTTAAAATTTGTTAATGACATAAAATAAAAAATAGTTCTCAATAACAATAATATTATAAACAATATCATTGCTATTAATATTGTATCGTTGTTGAATGTAAATCGCTCCATATTATACATTATAATTATAAAATATAATTATAAAATATATGTTGAATTATTTTAGTGTAAATTATAAATATTAAAAATCTTAATTATTAAACTAAATCATAATAAGGGTTGTCGTTGATTTTCATGCCACAATATTCCTTTGGTTGCTTTTTGTAATCAACTGGGTTATATATGCCGGCAGCTTTGGAATTTTCTAGTAAAAACTTAAAGTTTTGCCAGAATTCTTGCTTGTGGCCAATGGACTCTGTCATAATATGTGACAATTCATGTAGGGCTACAAATGTCAATGTATTCAAGTCTATTAACCTATTACCCTCTTTTGTTTTATTTAAACAAAATGCGATTTTTTCGCCTTTATTTTCACTAAAAGCGGTTAGCTCACTTGTTGGCAAGGTTTCGCTAATTTTTTTAGGATTGAAACCTTCGACTAGACGGATTGTGCGAGGGTCTTCTGGATGCGTTTTTTTCATATAGGCTACCATATCTTTCATTTTTTGAGTAACTTCAGCTAGCAAATTGGCGGCTAGTTCTAATTTCTCTCTTTCGCGCACACAATATGTGTTACCATCTTTTGAAGCAATTATACATTTTAGATTGAATGCGTCTGAATCATAATATATTCTTAGACATAACAAAAGTATTACTGCTATGAAAATGTAAAAAAATATACCGTGTTTTTCCATATATATATATATTTACTTTTAAAAATTCTTTTAATTTTAATTTTAATTTTTTAATTTAATTTATAATACAATATTATATGTTCAACAAAAACAAAAACAAATACGTATTATTTATATCTTTAACAATTATTTTAATCATTATAGCATTATTAATTAAATTTAATATTATAACCAAAATTGTAAGATATTTTACAAATGATAATCGCATTGATAAAACCAAATTAAGATTAGTCCAATACAATGCAGAGTTTTTATATTCTGATTCGAATATAATTGATTGTCCTGGAAAAGACTGTGATTGGAAAACAGATTATGCCCAAGATAAACATTTTGCTCAAATTTCTAAAATAATTAAAGAAGTAAATCCTGACATTCTTAATCTTTGTGAAATTAATACAAATTTAATTTTGAATCAAATAACTAATTCGTTAAATGATGATAGTTATAATTATTATTTTTCACAATCGGAACCAAAATCACATCACCAAAGTGTGGGAATTATTACGCGTCTTAAACCATTAAATTTATATAGAACAAGTCATGAAGAGAATTACCCCATACCAGAGTCAAAGTGTAATTATAAAGAAGCTAGTAAAACAAATTTATTAAAACATTACATATCTAAATTTTATATAAATGGAATGAATGTTATCATTATTGGTATACATTTAAAAGCATTTCCCAATTTACCTGAAAGTTGTTCTAAACGAGAAGCAGAAGCTCTTATAATACAAAAAATTATATTGAAATATTACAAGAATCATGAAATAATTGTTATAGGTGATTTCAATGATTTTGATAATGAAATAAAAGATTATAAGAATAATAAAGCGAACTCTAATGTTCTTGATATAGTAAAAGGCAATGCTGGATATAATCCATTTAACTATAAATTATATAATACAACTGAATTTATTGAAAAAGACAAAAGATATAGTTATGATAAAACTAGGTCAATGATAGACCATATATTAGTTACTGAAAAACTTACAAAATACATAAAGGATGTATTTGTTTATAAAGATGGCGATAACGACATAAATAAACTATATAATTCAGACCATTATCCAATAGTAGTTGATTTTGATTTTACGATTTAAACAATGATGTGTCCAAAATCTTTATATTTATAAAATAATTTATATAAAGATTTTGATATTTTTATAAAAATATATTTATTGAGGGCCAGAACCCAACTCCAAAGGAACTCTCATAAAATCTGGCTCAATTGTGCTCTGGTTCCAGGGTCCCACTGCAAGCTGAGGGTTAGGAGGCTCAGAGCGAATTTGGAGATTCGCGTTTCTCAAAGTTTGACCAATAGTATCGATGCCAATATGGTAACCAGCCTTGAGCAAGTTAACGTTGGCAAGCTCGCCCTTACCAGATGGGTTTAATTGAGCCCATTGACTGTTAGAGTCCTTGGGCAAAAGTTCAGCAGGGTTTTGGATATTGGGTTGAGAGCAAGACGATGGCACACCAGGCATGCTTGTTTGGACACCATTAGCAGAAGAAAAAACTTCATTTCCGTTAGGGTCAGAAGGGGTTACGCCGGCAGAAGCCTGCGCGTTTGTGTTCTTATACTGTTGTTGCATTTCAGCATTACCCTCGTAACCACCATATGATGACCCTTTACTTGTCAAGTAATTAGCAAATGAACTAATGATATAAGCAACTAATAATAAAACTACAATAGCACCTATTCCGTAATCATCCCAAAGTTTCTTTAAAGAAATGTTCATTATATAAAATTAATGATAAAATAAATTTTAATAAATCATATTAATTATAAAATATGATTCCAGTCTATTTATCTAAAAGTATTCTAAAAGTATTCTAAATGTTTAATAACGTTTTTTAAATTTTAAAAATAAAATTTATGAAAAATAATCCAATTCACTTTCCGAAACTTCATCTATTTCGGCGTCAAAATCACTATCACTATCAACAGTATTATCTATCATATATGTTTTCTTAATATTCTTAACTTCTAAATATGCCAAAATAGCATTTTTTTTGGCTTCCTTTGCTTTTTTTCTAGCTTCGGCATATAATTCAAAATATACCTGATTTGGTTTTTTTAATTGTATACTTTCTAAAGTTTCTAAATTAGTATTTAAATTTACTTCTTTTAATTCATCGGTATCATCATCATTAATTGGTTCATCTAAATCTTCAAAATCCAAATCAATGTCTAAATGTTCTAAATTTGTATTATCGCTAGTTTTATCATTTGACATTAAAATATCGACACTAGTTGATAGTGCATTGTTGTTAGCTATTAAAACATCGTCCAGGTCGGATTTAAAACTATTATTTGCTAAACTTTTGTCTAAAATATTGTTATCCAAATCATCATCTAGAATATTGTCTAAACTATTGTCTAAACTATTGTCTTGTTCTTGTATTTTTCTCTCTAAAGGCTTAGTTTCAATTAAATAATCTGGTTTAACATTTGTTTTTGTAGTTTTAATAAGGCAACTATTAAAAATCGGTTCATTATTTAATACCATCACCTGTTTTAATTCTATTTCAATTTGAAAGTTGCGTGATGTAAATTTTATACCTTGTATTTCTAAAATAGAGACAATGTTTGTTTCACTTGTTATGTGTGACATGTCCAAAATAGCCTCATTTTCATTATATATTTTAACAGCAGGTTCATCGGTTCGCGTGCTCTTAATATTTGTTCTAATTAAATAAAATTTGCCAGATTTATAAATACGGATTGAAGAATTAAAAGCAGTTTCAATGTCATTTTTTTCCAAATTATTTTGAAACCACTCGTATCGCTTATCGTAAAGTAAACTTTGACACCTTTCTTCTAAATTCTCGAACCAATTCAACAATGTTTCGGAATTTTTATCAAACATCAAGTCGCAATAGTATTTTTTTCCTGTTTTCACAAACCCTTGTCTGGTTTGTCCTTTTGTCGTTTGTATATATAATGGTTTCTTATTATATTCAATTTTTGTAAAATAAGCGCCGCCTTGTATGCCGGAAGGATGTGCTAGAGTTAATTGATTAAAGTCAAATGTCTCATTTGGTTCAACAATATTATCCATTATTATTGAAAATATAGAAAAATTAAAATATATTAACACGCATAAAATTTATTTAATTTTTATTTATAATAAGTATGAAAGATTCGCTAGTTCAACAATGTTTAGATATATTAAAACGTGAAGACGTAAAAAATGAATTTAAAACCATGTTTAAACCATTAATAGACTTTGTATTGCATGAAATCAATCCTTATATTTACATAACAGTCACACTAGTTTTTATGATTTTTGTAATGATTTTAGCAATATTAATTATTTTAATTTTATTATTACGTAATAAACAAATTATAAATAAGGTTTTTTAAATATTTTAAATATTTTAATATTTTTAATATATATATAAATGCCGCGTAGTCGTAAGGTTAGTAGACGTAGTAAACGTAGTAGACGTAGTAGTAGACGCAATTACAAAGGTGGTGATGGTGCCGGTGAAAATATGCTAAGACTTGTAGGTGATGGTGATACTCAATTTAACAATGTTTTTGGGGCTGGCAATACCACTCAGTCGAATGTGATTGTTCCTATTCAAACTAGTGTTCCTGTAGGACAAAAAGGTGGTTGTGTAGATTGTGCAAAGGTTGGAGGAAAACGACCCCGCCGTAAAGGTGGCTTTTTAGGTCCCATTTTAAGCCAAGCTGTTGTCCCATTGGCTATTCTTGGTATGCAACAAACTTATGGAAGAAACCACCATCAAAGCAATAGTCACAGAGGCACCAGACGTAGAAGGCGTTAAAAGCTAGATTTTGTAAAATATAAATGTGTATTTTTTGTATTTATATTTTATTTTATATTCCTATAAGAATAAATGAGTTTTGAAAGTCAAATTCAACAATGGGTTTCACTAGATAACCAACTTAAACAGTTAAATGAAAAAGTTAAGGACCTTCGCGATAAACGAAATAATTTAGAGGAAAATATTACATCTTATGCTTCAGAAAATAATCTTTCTAATGTGACTGTAAAAATAAGTGATGGCAAACTTAAGTTTACAAATGCGAAGGTTACTGAACCATTAACCTTTAAATATTTAGAAAAGACTTTAGGGGAAGTGATTAAAAATGAGTCGCAAGTAAAATTAATTATGGAGCATTTAAAACAAAAAAGGTCATTTAAAATCGTCCAAGAAATAAAGCGGTTTTCTAACAATTAATTATTATATAACTATTTTATATGTATAGCATAGGCCCAAAAGATTTAGTTTTTGATAAAAATGGAGACAGTGGTATTTTTGGAGGCGGTTTTAGTGTGAATTCTATAATGATGCAAGATGGAATTTCTCCAATAATGACTTTAAATACTAATAAAATAGGAGGAGGTGGACAAGTATCTGATATTTTTAGTGGACTAGCAGTTCCTGCTTATGCTTATCATAATGGAGGTTCTAAAGTTAAAAACAATTCTTATAAAAATTATGAAAGTGATGATGATAGCGATGAAGACAATGTAATTAGTGGTGATTTACACGATAAATTGCTAGATTTAGTCAGGCAACACGAGAGCACATTAACGCAAATAGAGAGAAAAAAGAAACGAACAAGAAAAAATAATGGTAAACCAAGAAAAGCGAATACTAGAAAAAATATTAAAAAGATAATTTTGCCTGATGAAGAACAATAAAAATAATTTGAAGAAAAACGCATATAAATATTATATAAATATTTATATACAAATGGACTGTAAGGCATTTATTGAAATCAGCAAAGGTTCTAACCTCAAATACGAGTTTGACAAAGAAAATCAGTGTTTAATATTAGACCGAATACTACATAATTCCAACGTATTTCCTTACAATTATGGTTATGTACCAAATACGTTATCGGACGACGGCGACCCTCTTGATATAATCATAATGTGCGATTATGCGATACATCCTGGAACAATGGTTTCTTGTAAAGTGCTAGGTGGAATTTTTACGGAGGACGAAAATGGTGGCGATGATAAAATTATCGCAGTTCTTGTAGAGAAATCGGACCCCAAATCACGCTTTTTCAATGACATTACGGATGTGAACGAACACGATTTAAATTGTATCAAGTATTTTCTGAGACATTACAAAGATGGAGAGACTGATAAATTTATCAAAATCGGCAGCGTGTATGGAAAAGAAGATGCTATACAAATATTGAATAAATCCTATGTAAATATTTAAAACGACACATCACGTTAAAACGACCCATCACGTTAAAACGACCCCCAAGTATTATAATTAAACGGCGACACCAAAATCTGGTCTACTTTGTTTTTCCAATAATCAACACGTTTTTGAAATGCTATATCTTCTGCGGTTTCAGGATAAGGTGACGTT
>JACCDO011977785.1_pt1 | contig 18857 bp, 26 predicted proteins | sample 7446101 | NCBI WGS metagenome assembly JACCDO01 (sample SAMN15323440, study PRJNA562643) | freshwater metagenome | isolation source: river surface water | place: USA:Blue River Watershed | collected 2017-08-16 | reverse complement strand
ATTTGAATACATCGATTCCATCGCTGCATATATTTTGCCTTTAGTTAAAAAAGAGGAATCGGTGTGTGTGCAAACTACATATTTCATAATTACTACTTTTATTAAAGTAATTAAAAATGTTTTTAAAATTATCAAATATTTATTTTTATTAGTATATTTGAGTTATGAGTCTCAAAAAAATATTGAGCATATTAGGGTTTAGTTCACTATTTAATTTGTATGATTTTCTAAAAGAAAGAATCATACAGTTAAGGTGTGCTCACATTTATACTTACTGGGACACTATATTCAAAGAAGTAGATAGTGATGGAAATTTAAAAGATTATAAAAAATTTCCAACTATTGAAAATACGCATCGATTGTGTAAATTATGTGGCAAAAGAGAAAGATTAAATATGACCGTTGGTAAGTGGAATTGGGAAAGAGTCTATTACGATTTTCCCGATGGAGAACCTTTTACAGCAATTCACAATCCAAGAGGTATAAAAACGGTAAAGGAAAAAAGAGATGAATTACTTAATGAATTACTTAACAAAATTGTTAAGTAAGTTTGAGAGTTTTTCAAAGTCAGAGTCTCTTTGTTCTAATCTATCATAGTAGATATAACTTTCAGAACTTAACTCTGTTTCTATATCAATAGAGTATCCACTTATATTACCCTTTTTTAAATTGTAAATTTTATCAAGAGGTATTTCTTCTATGTCTTTTTTGAGTATGTGGTTATACATGATCTAATTCTGGTTGAAATTCTGGTAACTCTGTTTTAATACCTTTTAATGTTTGATAATCACTAAGAGTCCAAAGAGGAACATTCATTTCTTCAAATATTTTATAGGTTCTATCAAAACCATAAGTAAATATTGCCACCATTCCTACCACATCACATCCGGCATCTCTTAATGCCTGAACTGCTTCAAGTGAACTTTTTCCAGTGGAAACAAGATCTTCAACTACAACTACTTTTTGACCTTGTTGAACTCTACCCTCAATTTGATTTCCAAGTCCGTGACCTTTTGGTTTATTTCTAACATATACAAATGGTAGGTTCATATAATCCGAAATCATTGACCCTTGTGGGATTCCAGCAGTTGCAACACCAGCTATACAATTAACTTCTGGAAACTTTTCAGATATACACTTAATTAGTGAGTTTTTAATATTGTTTCTAACATCTACATCTGATAGAGTAATTCTATTATCACAATAAACAGGTGATTTTATTCCACTTGTCCATGTAAATGGACTATCAACAGATATTTTAACAGCCTCGATTCTAATTAAATCATTGGCTATAGATTTTGCTATATTCTCGTTATAAATCATAAATTTGGTTTATCTTTTTCTGATATTATTAGGTCAATATCTTTTAATATTTCATTTACCTCTTTCACTTCGTTCCAAAATAAAGTTCTTTCCATCTCTTTATTATAATCGTTGTCTACGTGATATTGTACTATACACTCATCTTCTAGTGTTAGAAATCCGTGTGCAAAGTGTCGAGGAACATAAAGTTGATTATCAGGATTTAACATAAATATCTCAGCTTTATTATAATTTGGTGAATTCTTTCTTAGATCAACCACAACATCTAAAATTTTACCCTTTATTACCTTTATCAATTTAGCCTGTGCCCAAATACCCTCTTGATAGTGTAAACCTCTGAAAGTATTTTTATGTGCTGATATTGAAACATTAGACTGTATCCATTTAGACATCATTGTATCATTATATTTTAATGATATGGGAGTAAATTGACCTCTGTGATCGTAAAATGTTTTCGATTCGGATAAAATAACTTTTTCTAACATAATCATTGTTTTTTTAATAATTTACCATCTATTCCGTAACTATATAAATACTTCTTATCTTTTTTTATCAATGGTTCGCATCCATTAATTACAAAAACTGTTATAGTTGAAGTCAATAACTCAATGCACCCATCAGATGAAATTACTGTACAAGTTAGTGTGTAGATACCCGGTTCACTATATTGATGAACAGGATTCATATCGTTATAAACGAAATTACCATCTCCAAAATTCCAAATAATTTGTTCAGGATTATAGTTAGATTGTAAAACTGGTATAATGTATGCGTCATCTATTGGAACTTGAGTCCAAGGTATATTTAATACTGATTGATATTCATTTGATGCATTTTGAACATCGAAAGTCACGGACTCATTTATTGTATCACCACTTAAAGATAGTTCATACAAGCCGTTTGAGTATAAACTTATAGTATCTGATGTGACATCTGATTCTACTCCATTATATGATAGTGTGTATGTACCAATAGTAGAATCATTATTAATAATGACTATAGTTTCATCACATTGGTTTTGTAAATCTACACTTAGAGGATACTCAAAAAATACTTTAAATCTTGATTCACTTACTATTGGTCCAGAAAACTGATGAGGAAATTGATAAATTTGATTTTCAAAAGAATCATATAAAAAACAAGATATTGGTTGTCCTAATGTTTCAAATATTCCAATTTCAAACTCAACTGGATATGACCATCTAACACCAAGTGGTATCCATCTATCGTCTGATAGGACTGAGTATGAATTTATAATATAGTCTTGACTACCAATCATAGTATAAATTTCAGCACCACCTCCGAAATCTATGGCATCGCAGCAATTATCAGCCAAATCGGTTGAAGATTGATCAAAGTATATAATTGTAGTTTGTTGATTAATGGAGTTAACACTAAGGTATAAATGTATGCCACCATTAATTTGAGATAATACTAAATTAGGAATTAAGATTGTTAAGAATATTATTAATTGTTTCATTTCTGTAGAATTGATAATCTATTGTTATATCATCAGAATATACCCAAGTTTGAAGAGGTGTGCCATTTACCGTTTTACTATCATATATCAATATAAGGCAACGTTTTTGGTCTGATGTGATGTTTATAATCTCACCTCTTTCTTCTTTATAATAGATGTGTGTACCTATTTCTAAGGTCATATAATCTGGTCTATTTTTCTGTCTCTTGCAATTGCTCTCAAAATTGATAAAAGATTATTATTTGAATATTCATCTTTTATTTTTTTATTTATTTTACCTACGTAGTCACTTGTTAAAACTGCGCAAAACTCTGCCTCCGCATCAATATATTTAAATCCATAGAAAGATGGTAAAATCTTTTGATATTGGCTTTCAAAATGTTCTATTAAATCATCTACATCAATAAGTAGATAGATTAGTAGTTTATTATCATCATTTGAGTATCTACCAGTTACTAATTCTACATAGACTCTTCTAATAACTGGTAAGACAAACTGTGCCTTTTTATCTTCTGAGTTTTTTAAAACATAAGGCATTGCCTTTTCAAATAGTTCAACAACTTGTGGTTCTTGTTGTGGTGCAAGACTTGAGAGAAGACCAGTTTTTTGCCAATCTTGAAATTGAAATCCCGTTTTATATCTATCAACAAACTCTCTCATATCATTTGAACTATACTTAAATTGATGTATTCCATTTCATTTGGTAATTGTAGATATACATTAAATTTATTAATTGGTGGTTGTGAAAGAGGATCTATTTGATCTAGAAGTTTTTGTAAATTAAATTCTCTTCTTTCGGACATATTTAAACCATCTATACTTAATCTAAAGTCTATAATTTTATTATCTAAATAATTTTCATTTAGAATTTTCCAAATGCCTTGTCTACAAATTTCAATATTATGACAATCAGTTACACAAGATTCTATTTCTTGTTTTATATTATCAACAGTATTTCTATTTATGTAATTCATAATTAATTAATATATACTATCATGAAATATCTCAAAAGTTTTAATTCACTAAATGAATCAAATAGATTTATTCATATTAAAGAAGTCATTGATACAATCGAAGATATGTGTTTGGATATTAAAGATGAAGGATTTAAAATTGTGTTCGGAACAATGCCAACTGCACTCAACAATGCGTCATTCGCAAACTTTGATGAGAATTTAGATGACTTGTCAATTAAGATGTCTTCATTAGGTCACAGAGTTATATATGTTAAGTTTGATATTAATAACAATAAAGATTTTAGAAGTGATGAGAAAGTATTAGAGTTGTTTATCAATACTATAACATCTGTTTATAATTATTTAGTAAGTGAGGATTTATTAATAAAAGGTCTTTGGACAAAAGAGATAGTAGTTAGAAATCGAAATGATCACGGTAAAAATGAGTTCTTTTACCATCAAAGTATAGATGAGTTGATTAATACTATTGACTGGTTAAGAGAAGAAAGATTGTCTGGTATGGTGAGTACAATTGATAATATCAAAATGAAAAAACGTGATAATATAGATTTTAGATATCTTGTAGATGCTAGAATTTCATTTATGGGTCGACCGCTATTAGATGAATCTATTCAAATTAGTGAGTCTGATGTTGATGATATCAATGATATTATTGATGATTTCAACTCTGAATACTCCGATGAAGGCCAATATCACATTAAAGCTGATTTAAGTTATGGTATAAAAATGAGAAGAGGATTCTCTGGAACTAAGAGTAGTGTTGGTCAATATGTAGTAGTAATATCAGATAGAACCTCTTCATATGATGGTTTTCAATTTCATGAATGTGTTCCACTTGTCTTGAGATTAATGTCAAAATTTGAAATTGATAGTATAGAATTAGGAATACTCAATATTCACGAACCTGGTAGGAAGTTCAAGACATTCACTAAAGATCAATTAGAGAGTTACTTAGATAAGAACTATGTAATGGATCAAGTTTCTAATATTTCTATTAGTTTAGAAATTTAATTTAGCAGAAAGTGTAACAGTTTGTCCAAAATTAATTTGTTGCCAATTGTTGTCACCACTATCAAATTTTCTATTACCATTTAAGTCTTGAAAATATATCAAGTCCTGAGCTAAGATATCTTTAACATTTAATTTCAATTCCCAATTTTTAATTTTCTTACAAACTTGAAGATCAATAACATTTCTTCCATTTTCCCAAACACTTGGTTCTTGAACATTACCAACTATATAAATTCTTGGCCCAATTACATTATATGATACATTAGCTGATAGATCGTTATTCACATTATTCCAATACAATCCGGTATTTAAAATATATGGTGATTGACCTTGAAGTGGTCTTAAACTATCAGATCCTATAAAATTATGTAAATCAACTCTGGATCTTATAATTGACGCATTTGTATAAAATGATAACCCATTATAGATTTTAAATCTAGCTTCTGCTTCAGCACCAATATTTTGCACTTTAGTAACATTATCATAATATAATTCCGGAGCACCTGATGTACCAGTTCTATTAATTAATTCAGTTGGATTTATAAATTCTTTATAGAATCCAGATATTGAAAACATTTGACCATTTGATGGGTAATATTCAAATCTTAAATCATAATTGTTTATAATCGCTCTTTGTAATTTAGTATTACCAGAAACTATATTATCTTGTATAAAATTGTAGAAACTAAAAGGTGCTAACTCTCTGAACTCTGGTCTTGAAACTGTTTTATAATAACTACCTCTGATTTTATACTTATCACTTGGTGAGTAAATTAAATTAACACTTGGTAGAAAATCAATTACAGTAGTGTCAATTGTTTTATCTAAGTTGCTGCCAAATTCTACATAATGAAATTTCTGGTTATAAGATTCAACTCTAACACCACCATTAATTCTAAATTTATTAACTTTAGAATCTATCATTACATAAGCAGAATTTAAATTTGATGAGGCTTGGTAACTATCATCCACTGAAGTTGATTCTTCTAACTTAAATCCTCCCTTACCATTTTCTAGTAGACCCAAATTTTGTGTTGCAAATATTGAGTCTGGTCCTAAAAGTAATAATTGACTATTAAATGTACTGCCAGTAGGTCTGTATTGGGAGAATCCAAAGTTTCTACTTGTAAAGTCCTTATCACGATATTGAGACCATATACCAGTCTTTATTTCATTTTTAAATATTCCTAAATCTAAATTATAAGAGTAATCTACTCTACCACTATAAATCTTCTCTTTAGAATTAGACCAAAACATATTACCCGCTGCTGTTGGTATAGTACCATTTGTTTGAATTACTGCAACATAATCTTGTGTAGTATCATTTTCTAAGAAGGAGTATTTTCTATATACAACTCTTCTTAAATTAGGTATATCTCTTTTCACATCACTCTGACTTAAATTCCAAGTAATTTTAGATTTTTTTATCTCGTGACTACCAGATAATTGCTGTGTAAATAGGTTATTTTGAGTATACCACATATTTGTTGATCTTTCCCATTGTCTTGGATCATTGTCTAACTCTCTAACACCACTTCGGATATTTGTTTTATCTTCTGAATTAATACTATACATATTTTTGAATCGAATAGTATTATGCTCATTTATATCCCACTTAAAGTTAAGCATAGTAGAATTTAAGACATTTTGTGTAAATACAGAATCTCTTAATTCCATTTTCTTTATTACTTCAGTTTCTGACTCCTCGAATTCTCTTCTAAATATTGTGTTGGTATTATAATTTAATTGATAGTTATATGCCAAGACAAATCCAAATGATGAAAGATGTTTATTATATTTCCAATTTCTTCCTAATGTGTATTGTATGTTCTGATTTGTTGGTGCAACAGTATTATAAGTTGACCAGTCATTTTTTATTAACTTAGCTAAGTCAGCTTTCTGTGTCTTATTTAAGTGTGAAAACTCTTCAGTTGTTGGTAGACCTGATGGCATCACTCTGTAATCAGATCCTAATCCAAATAAATCATACTTTGAACCATTATAGGTAGAGAATCTGCCAAATGTAGTAAGTGAGTTATAAGACTGACCTATTTGAATATTTTGAAAGTTTTCATCTTTGACATCAGTTGTGTTTATATTAATAACACCACCAGCAAATTCACCTGGCAAATCGGGAGTTGCTGTCTTATAAATCAGTATGTTATCCATCATATTAGATGGGAATATATCGAATGAAAAAGCTCTTCGATCACTTTCAGAGCTTGGAAGTGGACTACCATTTAATAGTCCAAAATTATACCTATCATTTAAACCTCTAATTACAATAAATTTATTATCTTGAACCGAAGCACCACTAACTCTCTTAATAACATCAGAAGCCTTAGAGTCTGGTGTCTTTTTAAATGACTCAGCTGTTGTACCATCAACAACTTGAGAACTATTCTTTTGTGTTTGTATTAGTTCAGCTTGTGAATCTTTATTTATAGTAGATACAATATTGATAGCTGATAATTCATTTATACCAGCTGACATTTTAATTTGAAGTGTTTTTACTTCACCATTCGAAACTGATACTTTTACTTTATAATCATTGTATGTTATGTATCTAACCTCTAAATTATATGTTCCTGGTTTAACCTGTAATTCAAATCTACCATCTATATCAGCTGATGCTCCTATATTATATTCAGGTATAAACACAGTGGCACCAATAAGTGACTCATTTGAAAGAGAGTCACTTATTGTACCAGTTATCTTTGATTGACCAAGTACTGAAATAGTTATCAGACTTAGTATTATAGATATAATTGATTTCATTAATTATTGTATTAAAACTTTTTTAGACAAAGTATTATTTATCTGTAGTGTGTAAATTCCGGTATTCAGATTTGAAACATCTAATTGTGCAAAGTTCCAATTTTGAGATGTTAATACTATCTGACCCATAGTATTATAAATACTTATATTCATTTTACCGTCACCTTTAATATTTAGAATATTATTTGTTGGATTTGGATAAAGATCTACATTTAAAATTTGATTAACTTCTTCTACACCAACTTCGCCACCAAATTTAGGATTTGAGAAATCAGCTCCTGTAGAAAAAAGTGAGTTTGAATTTAATCTCGCATCTGGATTAGATGAAAATATATTGACCCAATTGATATCAGAAACTGTTGATGTTGAGTCATTTTCATTAGTTGAAAAGAAACTGTAAAAGTTAGAAGTTGCTGTAACACAATTTGCAGGAACACCTGCTAATACATTATTTGAAAATACTAAATTTCCAGATGTCACATTTGCTTCTGTAGCAGAACCTTCAATTGAGAGTCCTTTTTCCCAACCAGTTATGAGAGAATTAAAAACTGATATAGATGAGTTTCTTCTGATTCTGAATGCTTTTTCAAATTTCTCACCAACAGGTAAAGTCTGAGATCCATTTCCAAGTGGACCAACAATTGTGAAGTTTGAGAAAATAGCCGCAGTTTGTGGTAAATTAGCTGAACCTGTAGCATCATTATCAGACTCAAAACAGTTTGAATCACCTGGAGCATCGTATCTAGTGTTATCACGTATAGATAAACCAAATTGAACTTTACCTCTGTAACCAAAGTCAGTATCAAAATCATCATCAATGCCCTTGTATGCTATCAAGTGTTTACAATTTACACTACCTCCAAACCATTCAAATGAATCATCTCCTGAGAATGAAACTTGAACATAATCTACAATTGTTCCAGAACCGACTGAACCCAAAGTAAGTCCGTTAATCTCTTTATTTGGTTCAAGTGGTACTCCAGGAAATTCAATCCTAACGTATCTTAAAATTCCAGAATTATCCCCGTCATTTTGACCACCATATTGAGTATTTGAAGTTGGAGCAATACCCTCAATGTTAGCAACACCACCTGGCTGATTGTTAATTGCATTTCCTAAAATTACTAATCCACCCCAATCCCCTTCAGCTCTATTACCAACATCTTCATTTGAAGTAAAAACAATAGGGTTTGAAGAGTTTCCATCAGCTATTATTTTTGATCCTCTCGTTATTATAAGTGTTCCTTGAGTTGAATAGTCACCTCGAATAATTGTACCTGGTAAAATTGTTAGTGTTGAATTATTTGTAACATATACCTTATTTTCCAATAAAACTACACCACTTAAAGTTGTATTCTGAGTTATATCTGAATTAATTGTAGTAGTGGTAGTTGGATAGTTTGTATTTTCTGGATCGAAATTAGACCAACTATTTGTCCAGTCTGTTGATGGTGTACCATCTGTCACTGGAAAAGCTCCTTTATAGTTTGTACCTGTCCAGAATGTTTGTGCATTTACACCAATTGTTAAAATTGATAGTAAAAAGATTGCGATTTTTTTCATAATTTGTATTTTTTATATTTTTACAAATTATATATCATCACAAATGTGAAAATATTCCTAACAAATCAGTTTGTAAGTGTATAAAAATCTGGCGAATTAGACTATATCTATCCTGTAGACTTTGTTAAATTAACGCTAACAAATCTTTACTACAACATTTACAATATCTGTTGAATCTAAATAAGCCAGTATGAATATTAGATGTAAGAGGAAATCTAAGAAAATTGTAAATGAGTTTGGACCAGATTCTATCTTAAATGAATAATTAGAAAGTGGAAAAATCCAAAGTGCCCAATAACCCATATCATATTTATGTCTGTGTATAAGAGCTGTAATAAATGTTATGTATAATGATATAATTAACATTTTAAAGACTAAAACTTAAATAAGTCATCCATATCTTTCTGTAAAACTTCACCTAATTTTAATTCACGTTCTCTTTGTAGAAATGTTTGATTAAATTTAAGATCTATATAAGCTATTTCCAAATAATCTCTCATTGTACAACGACCATATTCATCATAATCACCGGGCACATACTTTAAAATAGCATCAAAACTATATTCACCTTCTCTATCCACATCGACAGCTTTTTGTTCGGGAGCACCATCTATCATAGCCTCAATAATCATATCATCATTACTATGATTACCAAGAATGACCCAGTAGTTATCTTTTGTGAAATTGGTAAATATTGGAGTACCATGTAAAAATATAACATCACCAATTCCTGAAATAACAACATATCGCTTATTCATTTCAAGAATGTCCTCAAGCATTTGTTTGTGATCAATCATAGTATTTTATTTAATTGTGAATCACGAGTAATCATATTATATAAACCTTCATAAGTCATTTTATTAACTAATGTACCTTTATAATAAATGTTAAATTCATCAAATGATGCAGTATCACCATCCATTCTTGGAAGTTCTCCACTATACCCTCTATAAGAAACCATTGTTAGTCCATTGAACATTCCCCAACCAGATTCTACAATTTTATTAGGTTTCCACTCTGTATAATCTCCATCACACTGAACAGGATGTCCTTCAATATAATATTGTTCTGGCTTAGCCATGAATATAAAATCATTAGATGTAAAATCAACTTTTTCCATTTCCTATCATTTTTTTATCATAAAAAACCTTATGTTCAATTTTTTCTGGTATTAATCTCTTAATCATTTCCATTTTTCTCTCTGGATATAGAATGAAAAACACTTCTAAAGGTGTGAACTTATTATCACCTCTTGGGAAATAATCTTGCTTTAAATCTTCGATTTTTGTTTCTTTAGTAATTGCGACATCAGATGTTATAAGACCAGGCGAGCACCTTAGAGTTAGCTCTATAACTCTCTTAGTATACCCAATAGATCTAACATCTTTGTAGATGTTTGAGTTTTCATTTAATAGTTCTCGATCTTCTCTAAGACCATAATAAGATAACCACTGAATTTCGTGGTCAATTAATTTGTATAATAATTCTTCTGTCATTCTTTATAAATTGGACCAGTTGGGACCGAAGATACGACATTTACTGTAATATTTCCAATTATAGGAACACAACCGGTTGTTATTGTTAATATAATATTCCAATTTCCTGTTTGAAATTGATGTTGTGGATTTGGTAAGTTACTAATCGTACCATCTCCAAAGTTCCAAATATAAGTATAATTTATGTTTTGGCAACTAACTGTATTTAAAATTGTTGAAAATTCATATGTATCACAACTTATTTGATTAGATATTATGTTTGTTGATTGTTGATTGTAGTAAGATGCAAAATTAGGAAGACCCATTCTACTCGATCTACCTGCAAGTGATACAGACAGATTAGAATATGAGCATCCTAATCCTAAAATGTTTGGTGAATTTATAACAGAAAGTGATGTATTGTTTCTAGCCACATATATCTTACCATCAGGCCCTAACTGTAGAGACCCTATGAAAGGACCCGCATTACTTATAACAGTTCTAGTTGATTGTATTTGAGGTAATGTTCCGGCACATAAATTCCACTGTAAAAGAAGTCCTTGATTACACCCAGCATATAAGACTTTTCCGTTAGGTGAAAACTCACAACCATAAATTCCTAACTCAGTTGATATAGTTTGTGCATTTGTAACAAATCCAGTGGATGGATTAAAATCATAAATTTCAATTTTATTGATACCACCAGCAAGACCATAGTAACAAGCTGCTAATTTTTTCCCATCAGGACTTGCCTTTAACTGTCCGTAGGATCCTTGAGTAGCACCACTTGGTATTATACCAGCTATAGACCAAGATTGTATAGTACCAACACCCATTGAATTAACAGACCAACATCTAAAAATATTTGTATTCCAATCATGTGATATAATCCAAATATCTTGATTATTACAGTGTCTAACTGCACATAGTTTTTCACAAGATGGTGAATAAAGAGGTATGTTTTTATTCGATGTTATTGAACCTAAGCCACCAGAAAGATTCATATCAACTTCAGACCAAGTTATACCATTTGAACCTGCATCATTATCGCTACAAAAAATATAATAGATATTATTAGAGCCTGGTTTTTGAACAATTATAGAAGATTGTGTAGATGATTGATCACCTAATAATCCCGTACCATTTGTCATTAATAAGTGGTTTCTATTCCAAACACTTACACCATTTGTGTAGAATAATAGACCACCTGAGTTATCTGATATAGTAGCAACTCCTTCTGTTGTTAGTAAAGCACCATTGGTTAGTGCAACCGGTACTCCAGAGTTGAATGTTATTCCTGCATTACTACCGAAGTACCAATTTGAATTTGGACCTGCCTGTGGATATAGATATAGACTAAATAGTATAGTTAATATTAAAATACATTGTTTCATTTTAACAATTCATCTAATTTTTGCTCTCGTATAAACTGAGTTAATACCTTACTATCTATAAATTGTTTTATTTGTTCATAAGTATATTCACTAGCTCTATCATGTTTTCTTATAATAAAATTGTGTAGTATACCCCTCTGTGAATTTGATTTACTTATAATTTCATGTTGGATAGAGTCTAATTCGAATATCTGAATATAAAATCTATCTTTTTTTGGCACATAATAACTTATATGCACGGTTGTATCAAGATTATCAAATGTATGAGCCTCTATGATTTTATATTCCATATTAATAAGTTTTAATTTTGTTATCATCTACACGAACTTTAATATGTTCGGGTTTAAGTTGATTCACGTTAGTAAGACCCATTGCCCCAAGTACCTCACGAATCTCGTGAATAACTGCTTTATGATAGTTATAAACACGGACTGATTTCTCAGTTGGATCAAGACCTGCAACTAATTTTCTGTTTTGTGTCGCTACACCAACAGGACAAGTATTACTGTTACACTCACGTGCCTGAATACATCCAAGACTTAACATAAATGCTCTTGCCGCGTTTACACAGTCAGCCCCAAGTGCTAACAGTTTAACGATATCAAAACTTGTAGAGGCTTTACCACTCACAATCAATCTGATTTCTGATTTTAAACCGGTTTCGACTAAGAGATTATTTACGAATGTCATGCCATCAATAAGAGGAGTACCAACAGAGTTAGTGAATACTAAAGGTGCCGCACCGGTACCACCTTCACCACCATCGATTGTGATGAAGTCTGGGTACCTATCCAGTTCTTTCATCTTATAGATAAGTTCTTTAACTTCATCAAAATTACCTACACACATTTTAATACCGACTGGTTTACCACCACTCAAATCTCTCAATTTCTCAACGAAATCTAACATTTCAATTGGATTAGTGAAAGCGGTATGGTAAGGTGGAGAAGCAACTTCTGTTCCAACTTGTACACCACGAATATCTGCAATTTCTTGGGTGTTCTTTTTGGCAGGTAATATACCACCGTGTCCAGGCTTCGCACCTTGACTAAGTTTGATCTCAATCAATTTAATATTTGGATTAATTGCTCTTTGTCTGAATTGTGTTTCATCAAAGTATCTTTTACCGTTAACTGTTTTTCCTGCTCCAAAGTATCCAGTTCCGATTTGGAAACACACATCACCACCTTGTAAGTGATACTTAGAAATGCCACCCTCACCAGAGTTATGAAAGAATTTACCAAGTTTGGCACCTTTGTTAAGTGCGGTAACAGCCGCGTCAGACAAAGCACCATAACTCATAGCAGAGATATTAAGAACTGAGGCGGAATAAGGAAGACGACAGAATTTAGACCCTATTTTAACTCGTGGGTCTACTACATCTTTAATATCTTTAGGATACATAGAGTGTTGAATAAACTCATATCCTTTTTGGTATACATTTAGTTGTGTACCGAATGGTACGGTGTTATTATCACCTTTGGCTTTTTGATAAACATCAGAACGTTTCTCACGATTATACGGGGTTCCATTGGTGTCGTGTTCAATAAAGTATTGTTGAATCTTAGTTCTCTCATGCTCAAATATCCAACGGAGACGACCAAGTAGTGGATAGTTTCGAAGTAATGAGTGTTTAGTTTGGATACTATCGTAAATAGCAATGCCAAGTGGAATTGATAAAAATATCGCTAAAGTTGGTGCACAATAGAGTGAAGCTCCAAACATTACTGATAGTAATGTTACAATAATGTCTCTTGTTAACTTGTTCATATTTGTATGATTTGATGTACAAATATAAGGATAATTTTCGATATTATCTCAAAATCTTATCGATCTTTTCATCACGAGTTGTTGACTTATAAACTTCTGGTTTCTGATGCTGAAAACACTTCCAACAGATATAGTAATCATCTTCGTGATCGTACTTCCAATTATGACCAAACCATTTGCAACCAAACTTCTTATTAAAAGGTGTTATAAATGAGTCTAAAACTATCATTCTTCTTTCGTATTTAGACCTTTTGATATAGAATAATATAGCAAGATTTTGTCTAAACCTTTTATAGTTTTTATGTTTTAAGTCTATTTTTAGACTATAACTCTGTCTTGATGCTCCCATTTCGTAAAAATTTATAAAGTTCTAAATAGTTTTTTTCTAACATATTGATTTTTAAATCTCTTCTCAAATCAACTTGATTACATTTTTCAATTGCGTATTCGAAAAAATCATCTAAAGTTATACTATTTTCTTTTTCTAAAGTTACCCATTTTTCATCATCTTTAAAATGGTATGTTGATTTTAGAATGTCACCAGATTTTGGTGTTTCTGAATACCTAAAAATACTTTTTTTTGATTTCTTATTCTCGTAATATCCAAGTTCACTCATTTCAATTTTTTTGATTTGTTCACATCGAATACGAGAGAACTTTTTACCGTTGTTTCCAAGTATATGAAACCGTAAATCATCAATGTCAACAAAAAGCAATATAGCTTCAAAGAAGTCTAATTCTTCTTTGAAATCCTTTATCAAAATGTATGGACCGTTTACTTTCATCTATTGTCAATTTCTGACATTAGTATATTAAATGCCTCTTGAAATTGATCAACTCTTTCTTTAGCCTTGGAAAGCTTAGCGAGTTCGAGTACTTCAGCATGTATTCCATTTCGATAGGCTTCATGTAGAATTTCTTCGATAATTTCTTCGTGTGTCATGATATAGCGGTAATATTTGATTTATATATTCAAAAAAACAAATATAAATATAAATATAAAAATTATTCCTCCCAAACTAAATTTACATAACCCTCATCTTGGCCAAATCTACTATCCACCCAAGTTGGATTTTGTGGATTTCCTTCATATGCCCAATCTTTTAAACCAAGTTCTTCAAATCTAGCTTTTATTTTTTCATTATAATAGTGAGCAATTGTTCTAACACGTCTTTGTATATCAGCTCTTGATATATTATGTGTATTATTACCATCGTTATGAATGAATTGAAGATATTCAAGTCTTGGAATTCTAAGAAGTTTTGTAACTAAAAATGTTCTTACCAATAATTCATAGTCATCTGCGATTGATAGTCTTCTATTATGAGCACCTGCTTTAAAATAGACATCTCTTCTCCAAGCTCTTATGTGATTTGGAACACCAACAATATGTCTTATAGTTTTAGGATTTATGTTAAAAGACATTGCTACCTTCATCACTCTATCAAATACAAATTCATCTCTATAATGGCCATATCCAAATGCAAATCCATCACCATAAGTTAATGAGTTCCACCCATTATCAAGCTCAACACAATCCGTGTAGTAGAATCCACAATCCGGATATCTTTTATGTGCATTGAAAAGCGTATCAGTGCATGTTGGTAATAAGTAGTCATCGTGGTCAAATTCAGCAATTATATCACCTCTCGTTAAACAAGCTGCTCTATATTTAGATTCACCAACTATTCCACCAGATTTTTCACGGAAGTCATACACTTTAACTCTATTGTCATTCATGGCCAATTCTTCAGCTACTTTAAGTGTTACACCACCATCAGTTGAGTCATTTACCAATACCCATTCCCAATTAGGATTATTTTGATTTCTTAATGATTGATAAGCTTGTCTTAATTTTTCACCAATATTATAAATAGGTGTGAAATATGATACTAAATCTGAGTTATTATTTAGAATATAACTCATAGCACATTGATAAGCATGTTCACCTGTATTACCATCCACATCTTTAATGTGTATCCATCTTGATCTTACATCACCTGGTTGAACACTTAATTGTGGGAAATCTTGCCATTGTTCTGAGTTTGTAACAATAGCATCTGGATTTACTTCTTTAAGAGTTTGTTGTAAGTCTGAATCATCTTTTCTATAAAATACTCTTAAATCGTCTGATTCATAATTAGTAGCTTTCCAAGATTTTAATACTGGTTCTTCTTTTCCTATAAAAAGAACTTTGGGTGTAAAATTTGATGTAGTTTTTAACCAATTATAATAACAAAGTGGTTCTTCTATAAAAAAGAAATCATTTTTATTATCGTTGTATATTTTTTCAATAAAATATCCATCTGCTTTATAATCACCTTGAATAAACCTATTATCTCCTATTAATTCTCTCGATAATAGAAATTGAGCCATATCAATATGTTGAACTTTTGTATTCTCAGGTTTGGCTTCTCTAATATCCAATCCTGTCCAATCTTTACCATCAACTTTTTGAGAAAAAATGAATCCTTTTTTGTCAGGATTCTCTTTAATAGATTTGTATATCTTATCATAAAAATTCTCATGTATGATATTATCATCATCTAAAAAATATACGAATCCATCTTCTATTCTATCAATAGTTTTAGATAGTGATGTGTGTCCAAAATCACCATTCTCACCTTTGAAGTAGAGAGCTTCTCCACCAAGTAGTTGTAAATTTGCTAAAAAATCAGCGTCAATATCTTTTATTACTCTTGTATCAAATACAACCCACCATTTTATATCAAAATGTATAGTTTTAAAAATAGAATCTTTAACTTTTGATAGTTGATTTGGTCTAGTGCATCTAGTTATTATATTTAGTTTTATCATAATACCATATTTAATTTTATATCTCTTAATAAATTCTTAATAATATCTTCTGAAATTCTATTATAAGTTTTGCCTGTTTGATAGTCATGAAATTCATCAGATTTAAATTCCATATCAATGATTATTTTATCAGCTAATTTATGTGAATCAGTGTCTTTATTAAAGTCATTACTTTTTTTAACGAAATAACACCAACCATAGTCTTTTAATCTATACTTATGTGGATAATAGTTTTTATATTTTTGTTCTATCTCCAATAATGAATCAAAGACTCCAATATATTCATAATCTTTGATCTTATAATCAATACCAGTATCTTCTCCTATGTTATTTAATTGTAAAAGCGCAAACATATTAAATCCAATCTATATCTTCTTCTGATGTTCCTCTTTCTAATTTACCTATTCTGACTTCAAAATTTTGATTTTGAGCAGAAACCCACCATTCTGTAAATTCTTTTTTAAATTTATCACTGTTCTCCATAATAAAAGAAGATATTTCTATATCATCATATGGATTAACATTATTCTCAGCTAATTCTTCATCTGAAACTTCTATTTCAAAATCTAAATAAACGGTATGAATCTCTCTAAGAATATATTTCATAAAATTTTTATTTTTTATATGGTAATTTACCACCAAAGTGCAAAAAAGTACTCATTAAATAGATTAAATCCTTCTCTGAATTCATCTGATTGTTCTTCAGTCATATAGTCAGAGTTAGAAGAAATTTCAAATGCTCTAATCATTTTATCTAAAATATTATTCCACTCTTCTGGTGTTAACTCAGGTGGATGACATATATTACATTCTTTAAATTCTTTAATTCTTGGTAATATAAATCTGGAAATCGTGGTATATAAATTCCAAGTTTCAGATTCATCAAATCCTCTTTCTAATCTTTGTTTTAAAAATCTCTCTTCTCTTTTATTGTCATCTGTATAAACTGAGAAGTTTATATTTGGTATTCCTAATGCTTTTGGGTCTGTCATTTTAATATCTCCTTTACTACAAAATCTTGCCTTTTCTTATAATCAATTTTAGATAAATCAATATATGGTATATTCTCTATTTCTAAATAAGACTTAATCCACATATCTAAATTTTTAATATCATTCTCATCGTGATACCTAACACCATCGTTTGGATTGGTTGGAATGGGTGGTACATAAAATATAAAACTCCACTTAGAAAGAGACTTTAATATTTCTTTTTGTAAATGATTTATAGTAGCAATATCTTTATCAGTTAGTGGATTTTGAAATAGTCTTCTAAAATAGAAGTAATTTAAAATACCTGATGAGTCACAAACAATGTAGTCTTTAGATCCAATAAACATATTCTCTCGATTAGATTGTTTGTAGAAAATAGTTATTTGATCTATTGGTGTATTTGGTATTCCATATTCTGCTATAAAGTCCGTAGCTGCCTCTCCGATGAATATGGAATTCTTTCCCAATTTTTTTAATTCTGTATGTACATCAGTTGCTAGTGTTGATTTACCACTGGCAGGTGCACCAATAAATGTTATAAGCTTTGATTTCATAATTACTGTAACTTAAATATCTCTTTAAAATCATTAATCAAATTGTCTTTCTCCCAAGGAAATAACTCAACTTTTAAAGTCTTTTCATTTCCACCTAAATCCTTAAAAGTTTTTTCTTTAACTATTGACTGTCTACCCATGTGTCCATAGGTTGCAGTTTCTAGATAAATTGGACTTCTTAAATTAAATCTATTTTCAATAGAGTAAGGCCTCAAATTACAAGATTCTAATTTTAGAATCATCTGAGCTATTTCACCATCTGTTAATTCTACTTTAGAAGTACCATAAGTATTCACATACAATCCAACTGGATCAGCAACACCTATAGCATACGCAACTTGAACAAGCACTTCATCACAAACACCAGCTGCTACTAAGTTTCTAGCTATATGTCTAGTAGCATATGCTGCACTTCTATCAACTTTACTTGGATCTTTACCAGAGAAGGCACCACCACCGTGTGCTCCTCTACCACCATAAGTGTCAACTATAATTTTCCTACCAGTTAGTCCTGTATCTCCATGTGGGCCACCTATAACAAATTTACCTGTTGGATTTACATGTAAGTCATAATTGTTTGAAAATAGGTTTTTTATTTTATCAGAGAATCTTTCAACAACCCTTGGTAATAGAATGTTTATAACATCATTTTTTATTACACTCAACATATTCTCATCATTTTCATCAAAGTCATCGTGCTGAGTTGAAATAACAATTGATGAT
>JACCDO010047860.1_pt1 | contig 18862 bp, 16 predicted proteins | sample 7446101 | NCBI WGS metagenome assembly JACCDO01 (sample SAMN15323440, study PRJNA562643) | freshwater metagenome | isolation source: river surface water | place: USA:Blue River Watershed | collected 2017-08-16 | reverse complement strand
TACAAATTATTCACAACATTTCAAGATTACAAACACAAGGGTATGATTAATATTTATACATCGATAGTATTTGATTACAGAAATCGCGAAATTCGCATTTGTACTGACGCTGGTAGATTGACTCGTCCAGTGCTTCGTGTAAAAGACGGATGTGTACTTTTGAAAAAGAATATTGTAAATAGACTAAAGGCTGGCGAATTGGATTGGAATGATTTACTAACCAATTGTAATATTGAGGACTCTGTGATTGAGTATATCGACCCAGAAGAACAAAGTTTCAGTATGATCGCCATGAAGCCAAATGAATTGTACAACTCCGGACAGTTTCTCTACAAATATACACATTGCGAAATTCATCCGAGTACGATATTTGGTGTTGTCGCGTCTTGTATTCCATTTCCAGACCACAATCAAAGTCCTAGAAATACATACCAATCTGCTATGGGTAAACAAGCGATGGGTGTATATGTCACAAATTATGACACACGCATGGACAAGACGGCGTATGTATTGACTTATCCAGCCAGACCGCTTGTAGACACTCGCGTGATGGGTATGGTAAAATTGGATAAAATTCCAGCTGGAACACCGGTTATAGTGGCTATTATGACACACAGTGGTTATAATCAAGAGGATAGTTTGCTATTTAATCAAGGTTCAATTGATAGAGGTTTATTTCAAGCCACGATTTATCACACCGAAAAGGATGAGGACAAGAAGATTAATGGTGACGAAGAAATTCGCTGTAAGCCAGACTCCAATAAGACAAAGGGGATGAAGTATGGAAATTACAGCAAGGTTACAAACAAGGGTGTTATGCCGGAGAATACACTGATTGAGAACAATGATGTTATTATTGCGAAGGTAGTGCCTATTAAGGAGAATCGTAATGACCATACCAAGGTTATAAAATACGAGGATCTAAGTCGTACCTATCGCACACATGAAGAATCATATGTTGATAAAAATTTCATCGATAGAAACGGGGACGGGTATAGTTTCTGTAAAGTTCGTGTAAGAACTGTAAGACGTCCCGTAATTGGTGACAAGTTTAGTTCGCGCCATGGACAAAAAGGAACGATTGGAAATATTATTCCAGAATGCGATATGCCATTCACGGCAGCTGGAGTAAAACCAGACATTATTATTAATCCACATGCGATTCCATCTCGTATGACGATTGGACAGTTAAAAGAAACTTTGTTGGGCAAGGTTTTAGTCGAATTGGGATTGTTTGGAGATGGTACCTCATTTGGTGACTTGACAATTGAGACGATTCGTAAAGAGTTACTAAAAGTAGGATACGAGAGCAATGGTAATGAAGTAATGTACAATGGCCTAACTGGACAACAGTTGGAAACAAGTATATTCATTGGTCCCGTGTTTTACCAAAGACTGAAGCATATGGTCAATGATAAGCAACATAGTCGTTCTATTGGTCCTATGGTTAATCTCACTAGACAGCCAGCTGAAGGTAGAAGTCGCGATGGGGGTCTACGATTTGGAGAGATGGAACGTGATTGTATGTGTTCTCATGGAGCTTCTAGATTTACAAGAGGTAGATTGTATGACGCATCAGACAAATATCAAGTAAATGTTTGTGGGCGATGTGGTATGATCGCGGCATTCAATAATAAGATGAAGATTCATGTATGTAGAACTTGTGATAATCGTGTAGATTTTAACTATGTGGAAATTCCATATGCTTGTAAGTTACTCTTCCAAGAATTACAGACTATGAATATTGCTCCAAGAATTATGACATAACTATTTACTCATACATGAGACCTACAAATACCTACAAATACTGATAAATACATATAAAAATATAAGTAACAGTTTTAGCAAAATCGAAATATTTTTTTATATGAGAGATATATATAATAATGGCTACTTGTGGAAATCAAAATGACAATCTTGCATATGTAGCTGCCGGTAGACCCGGAATAGCATTAACTCTAGTAGGTGGCGGATCAAATAGTAATTCTGGAAGTGGTATGGAAGGCGGTTCGGCGCGCGAAAGAATGCGATTTACTCTTCGTCAAGCTTGGAACGGACAAGCTGCCACTGGAACAGTCAATGGTGTAAAAGTTGCTGTCACCCCATTCCGCGCTGTTAATAATGCAGGCGATTTATTAAATCGCGTTGCTTATACATCTGGTGGTTCCAATCAAGTAAAGACTGGTAGAATTAGAACTGCTGCTAATCAACAAGGAAATTTCTTAGGTGGAAGCATTTTTGCCAAACCAGATGGAACAGGTGTTCCTAGTGCAAGTACCAATGTAAAGTGGGTATACGATGGTTCTGATTATACCAGATTTAAGAAACAACAAGCCGAAAACCGAAACTACAATGATTGGAGTTATGGCGGTTCTAATAATGGTGCTTATACAGCTTACAAGAGAGCTCGTAATTAAACAGTTGTAGAGGATAAGTACATGATCATTAAACCGTTGTAAATAATTATTTTATATATACACTTATTATATATAAAATGTCAGGACTTCAATTCACATATCGTTATACTGGTCCAGCCGACCAAGGAATACTTTTAAAAAATAGGGGAAACAATGCGATTGTCAATGCGCAAATGGGAATGCCGCAGAAATTTTCGCCATCGTCTGGTGATTCAATGTTTTCCAACGCTAGACAAACATACATTAAAGATTCTGGTGGAGGAACATTATTAAGCGGTCACTACGATTCGTCGCAACATATTTATATGAAAAAAATTAATGCTATTGGAAAGAGTTCTACATTAAAATCTACCGTGTCGTTTCAAGGAAAACCAAATGATACAACTTTTATTAATAGTTCTTTAGCGCGTGTTAGAGGAGGCGGATCTGTTGCCCCTAAAAAGAAGGGGGCTTTAGCTAATCCATTTAAATCTGGCGGGGGTTCTACTACAACTGGTACTGGAAATAGACAGATATTTGCGTAAATTTTACACCCTTGAACATTTAAATTTCTCAATGGTATATATAAACCAATGAACAAATATCTTGTTGAATTTCTAGGAACACTTTTCTTTCTGTATGTAATCCTTGCCACTGGAAATGCGTTAGCAATTGGTGCGGCTTTAGCAATCGCTATATTGGTTGGAGGTGCTATTTCTGGCGGAAACTTCAACCCCGCAGTATCTGTTATGATGGTCGCTGCTGGTAAATTACCACAGAATGATTTAATTCCCTATGTTCTTGCCCAAATCGCTGGTGGTTTGGCTGCTTTAGAACTATATAAACGCGTAAAACTCTAAAGTATTTAGAGTAAGTTATTTAGGTAATAATATTTATATAATATTTTTCTATGAATATTATATAACAATTATGGATTATAGTAATAGCAATTATCAATCATCATCTACCGATGACGAAAATAAACCATCTGTATTAGGAAATATGTGGGATGGATTAAAAAATAGTTTTTCTGGTTTAAAAAATAGCGTTACTGGTATGTTTAGTTCGTCATCTACTGAACAGAATGAACAGAATCCTAATCCTCCTTCTGGTGGAAAAGGGCGAAAACACAAAAAATCTATGAAAGGTGGAAAATCTAAAAAACACATGTCATCTAAAACGCACAAGGGAAAAGGAAAAAAGCGAACTGCTGGTCGAAAGTAAAGAAATCGATGAAATATTTATCGATGTAATAATATTAAGGTTTTATTTTTAGTAAAATTGATTCATCATGTGTAAAATATGATACTATAAGAGTTATAGTATTATACAATGAATAATAATATTCAATACAAACTATGTAATATTTGTAACATGAAGACACTGTGTATATGTAAAAAGGATAAACAAACTTATTCAAATGTAAATATTGATTATAGTTCCAGTAAAAATGCGCATTGCTCTAAATATATAGGTAATTGGAAAGGAAAAATGATGTCATTATACATAAAAGAGTTGAAGTTAGTCGCACAAGTAAATAATTAGCATGTAGTATCTCACTTTCGCTCCTTGATTTTTTTCATCACACTTAGTAATAAATATACACCCAAAACACCAAGTGACGCGTAAAATAATTTCACCAGTAAATCATCTGGTGTTTTGCTGCTTTTTATATTTGTAAAAGCTTCACGACATACTTGGCCGGTAATCGGATTTTTATTATATAGCGGTTTAAAATCACATGGATTCATATTTTTTAAATCCGTTGTGGTAACATGTCTGGTTTCAGTTCCTCTATTGTTATTTACATCTATTGTTTCTAATGTGATTTCGTCACATTCCGGTTGAGAACCACTCATAAATGCTTGAAAAATAAGCATTGGATTAAGTGCGGATACATTGCTTAATGTTCCGGGCACTAACCCTTTAAAATCCCCAAAATTCGCATTCATTCCACTACTTATAAAAGGAATCGACCCATCCGGAACATTATTTACATAAACATATCTATCTACAATTTGCTTTGATTTTTTATCCTTACATGTAGCAGCAGTTTTTAAAAAGAATTTGTTTCCAAGTGGACCTCCAGTAGCGGATGCCTGACCTTTACCAGTAACTAATACTTCTACATAATTAATTAATCCACCTACATCAGCAGCAATGGTGGAAATGGATCCATTTGAACTCATTCCCATTTGACTGGGTGATTTAATTTGTTTCCAATATTGATAATCTGGTCCTAATATTCTTTGTTCAACCCCTTTTACATCATCTAATACTTCTTCAAAAAAATTTCCAGTTGACATATTATATATACTATTTAAATATATAAAATATAGAAAATATTGTGTAAATTGGTTAAACAATACTATGGATTTTAACAGTTAATTTTCTTTCTTTATTATATATTAAAATGTCTAAACCTAATAATTTTAGTTATTCAAATACTTTAACAACTGCGAAACAACCGATAGTTCATGTAAAGGGGGTATCTAATAATGGCATGGAACCGACATCCGCTGGAGTAATGGGTGGAATGGCTAGACCTAATATTAATTTAGGTCATGCTCCACAAACAACCGCCTCAGACAATTATAATATTGCTCAAAATTACATTGGCCCATTTGGTAAGGCATACCCAATGAAACATTGGAGAAGACAATTGAATATAAATGGTGTTGGGAGACAAAGTGGTCGAAGTTATGCTTCAATTAGTGTAGTAGATAGACCTGGCGGAACTGTATTTAGGGGATATACTTCTGAAAATGATTGTTCTTGTGACGGAAGTGGTAATTTATACATCACATTTGATAATAAATTTCTACAGTCTGATTATCAAAGTATAAAACCACATGTAGTCATTCCGTTATCTTCTGGTACTACAAATAACAAAATTCAAAATAATGCCGCAATTCAAATTGGTCCAGTAGATGCTTCTGGTAGTTATCAAATCCAAACCGGTATTTATATGACAAAAAGAATATGCGATACACCAGAAAACAATGTAATTAAATCGGCTGTAACATTGTTAAGCAAGTCATATTATAGTGATAATAAAGCATATTTAAAGGCTCGTTGTAAATTGTACAGTCAAAAGCAATCTATTCAAGAGATTGCTGGAAATACATATGATTCCCCTTATATTGAAAATAATTCGACTGAATTTAATACCAATAACTGTACAAATCCATATCAAACTGGAAGACAATGTAGCAATACTACAACATACAAACCAAGTAATGCGCAATTTGCGGTTCAAGGTGCGGTTGACAATGGAACACGCTTGGCGAAATTGAAGTATGATACTATTACAAAAAATGGTGCGTCGTTTAGAAGTGCGTTTGGAGAAGCAGCCGCAAATGCTGGAAAGTATCAAGGTAATTATGATGGAAACACTGCGTATTTTATTAAGACAAAATATAATCCTCCGTTGGCTTGGAGACGCAACGGACAAAAAACAATTTGTACAAATGGAAACGCTAATTGTGGTTCTAGTCAAGTATTATCTTCTTTCTGGAGTTCTATAAATTAAAGTGATTGTTTTTGCTGATTGTTTTTTATTTATTGTGTAATATCATTTATTATTTCTGTTAAATTGATTCTGTAGTATTCTTATGATCATCATCAATTGATGTATTTTTATCATCAGCTTGAGTCAAATCGACAATTACCTTATTTGCTTCATGTTCTGCTTCTTTTTTTGCCAAATATTGATCTGTTACATCTTGGATGTCATCATCAATATAAACTTTATTATCTGCTACATGTGGTTCATTCTTGGGTTCATCGACGGTTTCATTAAGATCACTAATTGGAATTAGATCTGGTAAATCAGCATATTCATCGATAACTTCATCGGTATTTGGAATCAACTCTGGTAAATCAGCATATTCGTCCGAATCGTCATGATTAGTTTCATGCTTAATTGGAATTAACTCGGATAAATTAGCAAGTTCGTCTCCATCATCAGAATCATCTCCGTCACCATCAATATCGTCATCATCATCAGAATCATCGGATTCGTCATCGCTATCAGGTTCCGTTTTAATATAAGTAGTATTGACGATTATAGGAATACCATTATTAAATAAATTACTATATATTTCATTGACATCGTCGACTGACGCAAAATTTCTATTAATAATACCACGGGCTATATCTCCCATATGTCGAATATTATAATTTATGCTATTTATGGAATGCGCGATATTTATACTGGCAGAAATACATATTAGTAGTTTATCTACCCATACAGAAGAAACTGAAAATATATATCCTAACATAACACATATCGTACTAATAAATATAAGTGCTAATCTAACCATTCCAATTAAAATGTAAATAATATATACATGAATATCAACATACAATGACGTGACTGCCGTGTCAATATTCATGATTTCATCCTTCATATTTTCTGCGTTCATAGTTTCACTAGACATATTCGTAAGATAAATAACATGTATGAATAATTATTGGGTTCAATTTTTTTATTAAATTAAAAAAATTGAATTATGAGAAGAATACGTTATGAAAATTTACTAATATAACAGAATTTAATCAGCTAAAAATTTAGTCAATGCTTCGCTAGTTCTAGGACCATCATAATCCTTAAATTCTCCCTTATCGTCAACAACTAATATTGTAGGGAAACCACGAATATTGTATTTTTCCAAATCGTCACCCGCTTCACTCATCTCTACCTTGCGCAATGTAACTGGGCCAGTGTATGATTGAACAAAATTATCCCATTCAGGTGAAAATCGCTTACAATGACCACATTGGTTCATGTAATAATAGGTACATGTTCTAGGATTTCCAAAGTTCTCAACTGTGGATTTTTTCTTAATAAATAGAGCCCATAAAATACCAACAGCTATAGCAACTGTGATTAATTTTACAACTCGCGATGATCTATGCAACTTATATAATAGATTGTGCATTATATACTAGTGGTATAAAATAAAAAAATAAAAATAAATTAAACTAGGATGCTCTAAACTACATTAAATGTAAAAATATTTGTTTGTATCAAACTTTTGTTATACAAAATGTGGTTTTTTTCACACCATTGAATACATTTTTGAATATTATTTTTTTTCATTGTTTCTAAACGGTCATTTTTATTTTTACAATTCATCAAATTTAATGTAGCTCCAATATTCTCTATTTGCTGTTGTCCAAATATAGCATTGTATTCCTCAATCTTATTAATATAAAAATAATCCAATTTAAATCCTAAAATTCCAGAAATAAACGGCGCAGTTTTTAATGTAGAATAATTGCTAATAATATTTTTAATTAACGCATCTGGGTATTTTTTAAATCCCTTACATACAACATATTTCTCTGAATTAGCCATTCTACTTGTAAACGGTTTTACAATGTATACTTGTTTATATAACGTAGATAACAAATATAAGATATCACATGTTGTTTTTGTAAATATGTCAAAAATCTTCATTATGAAATGTCCGCCTATTTTTTGCATTGATATAGCAAAACTAACTTGAGCCAATAATAAGTTGCTTGCTAGTATTTCTTGCTGATTAAAATCTATGGAAAAATCAAATCCACCATCCGCGGTAATAATATTCATCGAATTTTTATATTTATTATTACAATATTTCAAATTCTCTACATCTAGTAAATTACCGGTACCAGTAGCCCCGTACTCGATTTGAATATTTGGATGAGTTTCTAAAAAACTACTTGTTTTTTTCCAACCAGGAACATTCGGATCTTCATTGATAAGCGTCATACCATAATAGGTATCTAATGTATTATTTCGCATAAAATTAGTGGCTTCTATAAATCCACCGGGTCCCTCTGCCAAGTGAAATGTATTAATGGACTCAGATACAAAATTGTCGAATAAGCTAAACATATTTACCAATTCAACCATTTTATAAAATGATCTGGAAAGTGGTTTTAATTTGCTAACCGAGTATTTTGTGTTGGGTACAATAGTATGAATAAATTCGTATGGATTTGTGTATCGCTTCATGTAATCCCAATTTTCATAATTTTCATCGATTTGCTTTTTGATATTATTTAAATAATTGTTCAATGTGAAACTAACATATAAATTATCTTCTTCGCTAGATTGAAATTGTAATTTATCTATATTTGTATGAATTTCTGGTAATAAATAATAACTCATAATGATACTAGTATAATAAAAATATGTTTAGGTTGTTTTTATTATACAACTAACTACTATTTACGATGTATCCGTCTACACATGTAATAATATATATCAGTCTAATTATTGATATACTCCATAATACTTATTTGCTATCTTTGCTCTCCTTACTTGATGGTTCCAACTTTAACTTGCGCTTTAATTTCTTAGGAGCCTTTGGTTTATTCTGCTCTTCTTCTTCTGTGGCAACTATTTCTGCCTCTTCTCCATCTAGTTTATCCATTTGCTCTTGAAATTTTGAACTACCAATCATAGTATTATATATTGCTCGAGTATCTACATTTCTAATTTTTTTATATATGAAATACTTGTTAAAGAACGAAATCTGTTTTTCCTTTGGCGTCATCTTGAACGCATCACCATAGTCGTTCTTCTTTTTGGGAGATCGAGCAATCTCTGATTCCATTAATTTATATAGTTGTTGAAACGAATCTACGCTGTTTGAAATACCTATCTCAGCACATTCATCTTTCGTTAACAATACGAATCCGTAATTTTCTATAATTCTAGTCAAATACTCAAAGTTAACCAAATATTCTCGAAATGTTTTATTAATCGTTTCTTGAAATACATCAATAGCATAACCTAATGATGTTTCATCATCATCAAAATTATCGTTTTTATATCCCTTTGTGATTTGCCAAATTTTCTTGTCCCCTTCTAATATGGATACGCTTTCTCCCGTATCTGTTCCACGCAACATATCAAATATCGCGGTTCCATCATAGCATCCGCCTACAAAATAACCATTTACTTTGGTACATTCACTCACATTTCTTAAGAAACTATTCAACGTCTTCTTATTTTCAAAGAAATAGTGAATCGCAAATTGACAAGAGCTAATATTAAAACCTTCATTTGCTTTTCCATATTGTCTATAGACACCTAGTCCTAGCTTATCCTTATCCTTGGGTCCTTCTCCAAATACCGCATTCGTGATTTGTTTCGCTTTTTCACTATACAACGCTTCACCGTCCTTAATATTAAATACTGAATTGCCATGAACAAATAAGGCGTGTGGCATAACTTTGAACGATTTGCGATAATTTAAATATCTAGCACACGCACCATCAATACGATTTTCAATATTGTCCTTTGAAATGTCGATACCAAATACAAATGATAGTTTGGCATTTATCCATTTGGGGAAATCACCACCTTTACCAACTGCGTAATCTATGAGTGTATTACCTTTGGTCGCGATACTTGTTATCAATAATTTTTTTACAAATAAATTATGAAAATCTCGTAGGCCGCGCGTTTTAGACTGACCAGCTACGCGATTATAGTAAACATCGTCATCGGCTAATTCGTCGGGAATATCTAGTCCAGTTCTAATCATTTGCTCTGTAACCGGATTATGAATAGAATGCCAGTTATTATTGGCCACATGATACGCATTACCATATTGAGGAAATCCCTTCTTATACTCTTCTGTTTTATCGTAACGCACGCGCAATGGAACCCATCTCCACTTGTTTTCACGAGTAAAATCATACCTAAACTCAACAATCATTCCGTCGCTAAATACTTCCTTCTCTTCAGTAAAGAGTTGTTTATTACCGCTTTCATCTGTGTGTAGCATAATATTACATATATTCGCGTCTGAGTCAAACGGGTTTGTTGGATAAAATGGCATAGGTTTATATGTTTCTTCGCGTTCTACACCCCGATCGCTATCCACGAAACTGGGCAGTTTATCATTAATAACATCCGCACATGGATTAATATAACCATGTTTCTTCTCATCAAAACCAACTCGCAAAACAAGTGTCTTGTATTGTGATAATTGTTCACTAGCACTAGTATTATTTCCTTCTTGGAATATATTTCCAACATAATCTTCGCTTCCGTTTATATCCTTTTTAGTAGTAACCAAGAAATCGATTGTATTGAATTCTGCCGGTTTCCATTTGAATGAGTATTCCCAACTTGGCTTCGTTAAAGGTCCGGCTTCTCCGGGTTTGTCTGATGCTACGCCAAAATAGGCCGGAGTAAAGATCAAACCATCAATTTCATACTCATATAACCCTTGCTTTTGTTGATCGATTATAGTATTACAGCATTGAAAGATACTTACATCTTTGCTGTCTGCCTTAAAATTTTTATGTTCTATACGAATAGGGGATGGTTTATCAGCAATGGATGATACAGCACCCAAATTTTTAATAATATTGATAAGTGTTGGTAATCGATATTTCGTTAAATTTACTTCTTTACCGTCATCGCGAGGAGGAGGAATGAATGAATTCGCACGAACATCTTTTTTATTAATAATGTAAATATCGAATGCCGCATATAAATTAATGAATTCGCCGCGTTTATTATGTAGAATATGTTCACCATCTATTATTGTTTCATGAAAATCAACATTTTTAGTCATTGAACCAGTATATTGAATATTCATATTTGTATCAATCAAATATATTTTTCCATCCTTATTTATGTATAGCAATTTTCTCATTCCATCTGCCTTTTCAGTGACGGTGTAATCTTTGCGAATATTGGGTATCACCGTATCATCGTTAATCGGCGCAATATTTGATATTTGTAGGGTAGACGAAGAAGGACCTAAAAACATTTTGGGTTTCATTCGCATTTTTTCATTGTATTCCTTACCGTACACAAGTTTTAAATATTGATCTCCTACACTCCTTATTTCGCTATAGGGAATCGGGTATTTTGTATTTTGTAATCCAGCCAATACATGAATGATTGCCTTTCTCAGAGCCTTTGATAATATAATGTGATTAGAATAGTTCGTTCCAGCTCCGACCTTGTTGTTTAAAACCTCCAACTCTATTTCATATTTTTCAATGTTATCAAACACCTTTGCTGATTGAATTGTATATTCTGGTTTCGCTCTGTATCGTTTACGACCATTATACTCGTATTCTTCCATTTCGCCATCTTTTACAATACTCATATCGACACGAATCGGCAAATCATTATGAATGAATGATGTTCGATTAATATAACGGAATGTTTTCTTGCTTTCGGTCCATGATGAAATAATGCTTTCGGCAAATGCCCCATGCGATGGTATTTTTTTCTCGGTTTGAAAAGAAGCACGAAGATTGAAATCATCTATATCAACTGGATATATCGGCTTGTCGCCAACAATAGCATAATTTTTCTGGGTAAAATCGACAGATAATTTTTGAAGAGAATTCGACTGACAGTATTGTTGAATCTGATGAATGCCGTTTAATTCAACACGAACCGTTGATTGTTTTGTTTGACCCGTCTTTTTATCCAAATAATCGCTATGCATCTTTAATGCGTATGCGTTAACATTTAATAATTCGAATCCGGATGATTTTAGTTTTTGAATCACATTATCAAAATCGATTTTAGAGATGGGCTTAATACCTCGTGTTCCAAAACGAATTTCGAATTCTGGAACACCATCTCCTATTCTAGCAACACTTTCTAAATATTTATTAACAATATTATCAAATTGCTGTTGAGAATTTAATTCCGGCATGATTGTGTATATATACTTGAACATATTATTTTATATTTGTTTTCAATTTTAAAATTAATTGTTTTATGATTTGTTGATTATGATTGTTCATTCACAATTTACTCAATATTTTTTCATACATTTGAGGCTTTGTCATATCATGCGAGTCGATATGTAACCGTTTACATATATCCTTTAATTCATCCGATTTATAACTAGAAACTGCCTTCAGCGGTTTATCTAAATTTTCCAATTTCCAATAATGTGCTCTGTAATATTCTACTTTTTCCTTTGAAATATTCTGTTTCAATCCAAATTTACCGTCGATTTTTTCAATTACAAAAATAGGCTTCTCGTCGTTAGTTAACATTTCATAATACTTCTTACCATCAATATAAAAAACATTCACATCTTTTAAATGACATAGAGCCTTTATAGAGGCCATCGTAATTGATTTTGCGTTAGCCAATTCATCTTCAACTGTATTTCTGCTTACCTTGATAGGTTTAAACAATTCCTTCTTTAATCGAAACTCTTCGATCCATTTGTATTTTGTTTCCTTTTCAGTAGTGAAATAATTGTGAACCATCTCGTAATTGGTAATATCGTTTAAAATAATATAAAAACACCAAAATACTTGGTCTCTTTGCTTGGGGAAAAAAATATCAACTATATTCGTAATATTTTTTTTCGGAGCGACAATATTTGGTTTCGATTTATCTTCGTTCATAATAATGTCTATATTAGACATATTTCTTAATGTGAACATATATTTTGATACATCTTCTAGCATGTTGTTAGTACTCGGCATTTAATGAAATAGGCGTGTTATCTTTATTATCTTTAAAAAATGTATTAGAGAGGATATTCTTTTGCTTTTCTATTTCGCTAAGCTGTGACTCTTGTTTTTGAACATATTCAAGATATTTTTCCAATTCAAAAATCAATCCATCACTTAAACTTGTCAAATTAACAAAGATTCCGTTTTTATTCTCATTCAGTGTACACGAATCATTCGTCTTTAACAATTTCAATATTTCAATTTGGTGAAATTTATTCAACTTTTCAATTCTTTCTTTTAAACGATTCAAATCAGTCATTATATGATAATCTAATTTGTTTTTAAATGTTTTCTTGAATAACTAATTTAGGCCTTAGTTTAAGTTTATCTGGTTTAAATTTATCTGCTTTGGGTTCTATGATTTCTCCAATTACACTTACTTGCTCGTCATTTAATTCGTACCGTTGACCTATAACACGAATCGTAATCTCGTCATTTTCCTTCACTGTATTGAAATATTTATTATTATAATGATGATCTCTACTTAGATAGACAACGACGGGAGATTTATCTTCATCAATTAACGCACGAATACCGGCTTGTGTCTTATTTTTAACATTACACTTAATCAACATACCTTCTACTGGACAACATACTAAACATTCAAATACTACATCGAATTCAACCTTGTTTTCAAATATAACACCACTTGAATATGTTAATAATTTTGTGGAATTAGATTTAACAAACCCTTCGATCGTACATTTTCCCTCAATTTCTTTTTTAATTAATTTTTCTAGTATTTCCTTAATATTCTTACCTAACTTGTTAAACGATACTTGAAGCTTGCGCGACAGCAAGGAGTTCATATACACACCTACCTCCCTTTTCTTGCGAAAATCCTTTTTAACAACAGTTGGGGCGTCCATTACTAATATATTATTAGAGTTTATTCTTTAATTCTATTCAATTTTAATATTAAATTAGAATTAAAGAAAATAATTTCAAAAATCGAATATCTGAATAATTCATTTGAATGAAAAACAAATTACAACAAATTACACTGATACTTTTTCAATATTATTAACAATCGACTCACTTTGGTTTAAAAACCATCGTTTGCCATTTTTCCTTACTTTGTCAAAATAACGCAAATACATTTCTTGTAAAACACAGAATTCAATTTTATTTCGACCCTTTATATTTTCAGCAGTGTATTTATTCGTTCCAATTATTGTATTTAATGTTTTTATTGCGTCTGATTTACCAGACTGGTCGCATCTAGCACCCTTACTTCGCTTATCTTCCATGTTTTTTACTTTAAATATATTGTACTCATTCTTAAAGTTGCCTACAAACCCCACCTCGGTATTGTACATAGTAGTAGGAACAATTAACCGTTTCAATTCTGATGTTAAATCCGTATAATCTTCTTGTCTTCCGTTTTCCCATTTTTCACTCGCATCTTTAACCAATAAAAATTGCTTGTTCTCTTTCGGTATGATGATACCTATTATTCCTTTCGCTTTTAATAATAGTCCGTTATAATACTCTTTAACCTTCTGCTCAAACTCGGATAAATCTCCTTCCGACTTAACATATATATAGTCTAATAACTTCTTGGTGTTTTCAAAATTCAAATGTTCTAAAATATGCGATACAATAAATTTATCATAATCGACATCATTCATACCGACATTTGTTTCCAAATATTTTGTAGTATTCAAAAATGCCGCAAATACATACCAATCTTCTTCGCCTCGTTTGATAGTTGCTACACTTCCCTTCGCGATCTTATATATCTTGTCAATTTCCTCTAATATAGCTAGACGACGACCAACTGATTGTCCGTCTGCCGCTTTTTTACTAGTTGATTCACCACGATCTATGATTTCACTAGGTTCTACTAAAGCCTCGATACCCATCTTATCTGTTATCTTCTCTGAATCCATCTGTTTATTTTGTAAAACACGCTCTTCTTTCATTTGAATCGGCACCTTAATCTCTTTGTGTTTAAAATCAACTGGATTTATTCTATCAAATACACTGGCATTTTCATTGTTTAATTCAATTGGTTGAAACATGTAATATTCTTCAATGTTTATCATGTGCCCAATTCTACCATATTTGTCAACAATATATTCATTTTGATCGTTAATTAGTATCGTGAGTGCGGCGTTTATTTGTATCAGAGGATAATTTTTAACAACATTGATTTCACTTATTAATTTGTCCTTTTTATAGAAAAATCTCTCTTTAAACAAGTCTCGAATTCTTTGAATAATTTTATCCGTATTTATAATGATAAATGTTTCGTCGTATGTATCTAATTTAATCTTTAAATCGTCTTTATGTTTGAATGGCTTACACTTAAAATTACATGTATCCATATAATCACATGAAACAGTTTTTGCTTTATCACCAATTGGAAAATCAATCGTATTTTTATTCGATAGTTGTTGTTTGACAATTGTATTCATATTTTCTTCTGTGAAATTGGTTTGGTCGATATTCAATATACAATCAACCGAAGACTCTTTTAATATTCTACTGACGCGGCCAATTTGAACGGCCTTTAATTCGGCCAGTCTATAGATATATAAATCCGCTGATTCTTCTTCCCCATTTGCCATTAATGTGCCATATAAGAATATTTCAACATTTCTCTCTTTGAAAGGTAATTGTTTGTGACTACATGTTCTGACAGCTCGACCAATAATTTGTTCTATTAAACTCAAATTATACCACGGCTCTAATATATGAACTTGTCTTAAATTCTTAAAATCAATACCTTCTGAACCGGTCATGGAAATAATAACTACCTTTATTTTCTCTCCATTCTTATTGTCTTCGTCTGTTAGGTTTTTTAAATCGAATACCTTATCTGGTGATAACGCCTTTTCACCCGTAATCATAGTATATGTAGCTGGTTTAAAATTCGCTGGGTTTTCCATTTCATCACGCGTTAAATAAGTGTTTACATCAATTTGTTTGCGGGGTGGCGTTTTAAATAAATTAGACGCTTTTGTACCAAATCGTGTAAAACCCAATGATTCTAGAGCAAGAGCTACTGGCACAACACCACCGTCTATAAATTGACTGTAAATTAAAACAATTCCTGTAGAATTGAGAATGTTATCCATAATGTTTTTAATTTTAGAACTGTACATTCCAATTTTATCCGGCGCGAAAAAGTCTCCAAATTCCTTCGTTTTATATTCAAAGTTTTTTTTTGTTGGTGGATTCGACGTTTCCGTATATTTCATTGTTCTTTTTAGCCCTTCACTACCTAATATTAATTTCGAATCAAACGAGGGTGTTTCACTTTCTAATAATTTATGTGGATAAACCATATTTAATGCTTGAAGCGGTTTTTGTAAAATTGTATAACCAAATGAATCCATATTTTCGAAACTAGGCAATCCCTCTTTCGTTTTTCCGGCTTTCTCCTTGATATTTGAAATAATGTAATTATAGCCTTTTTCTTGGAAAGAACCACATGTACTTACATATACATCTAAATGTTCCAATGGCTGAATAATTTCCTTTCCGTTCAACTGTTTACGCGGATAAGTCAGCTCTTTGAATGTATTTGTTCTAGCAAATAATGACGGAAATATACGATATGGAAATGTATATGGATTTTCTCCGCGTACAAATGATACATATCCGGTTGCCTTTCTTCGCAATGTATCCTCGCCAATTTGTGTGCCGTCCGCACCAATTAACAAATTACCGGTCTTATCAAACACGTCATTTATTTCAATGGTTGAACGACGATCATTTAAATTCATTAAATTAAGAAGCCATATTACTTCCTTGTAACTATTATACATTGGTGTGGCAGATAACAATAATAGTCGCAAGTTATCCACATATTTCACCAATTTGAATAATTCTTGTGCTACACGTTTGTCTTGTTTATCGTCGCTTATTCTAATGTTATGAACCTCGTCAATAATCACCAATCTGTTATTAAAGTGTCGTTTTAATTTGCGTATCATTTCGGCCTTGTTTTGCTTTGGGTCTTCTTCGTCGACTGCTGATTTTTTCGTTATATAATTGGCGAATTCTATATATCCTAAAAATAAATAGGAATTATTGATAATACTGTTAATTTGTTTCACAACCCGTTCTTTTGACAGACCTTTCATGTTCATTGGATTAATCTCTTTTAAATATTTATTTCCAGTACATGCTCTTAAATTCCATAATCCGTCGACTAGTTTTAATTTTCGCTCATCGAACAATTGTAATTTGAAATTCTCTTGAACATTGGGTGATGCGACTACAATAATACGCTGTGTAATTCCTAATTGGTTCAAATAAGTTCTCATCTCTTCCGCAATCGTAATGGCACTACATGTTTTGCCAGTTCCTAAACCATGATATAATAATAAACTGTTGTATGGCGTTTGGAAACTTAAAAAGTTACGAACAAATAATTGATGTGGGACTAATTCAAAATCGGCTTCACATAATTTTTTGGCTTGTTCTTCAATATCATAAATCGTACCATCATAGGTTGTTTCATTGAATTCTTGCTTTTCGGCAATTTTAATATTGAAATTTGGATCGTCTAATGACGGATATAAATTTGCGAACTTTTCATCGTGATCTGAAATGTATTTACGATTTAATAGTTCTTTATTATTTAAAAAAGTATTGTAATCTTTATCGTCTAAATCTATTTTTTCAAAATTCTCATTGAAAACCGTTTCAATGTTTTCTTCCGTTAAAGGAGGAATGTCTTTTTTTAATTTTAATTTCATGGTCTTTTTTACTTTCGGCTTTTCCATAATACTTATATATTATTGATATAATCTAATATCATTAAATAATTTATTAGATTATCAATATCATTAATTTATTAGATTATCAATATCATTAATTTATTAGATTATCAATATAACCTATATTGTTGTAATGTTATGTTCAACTTCGTTAAAATGTTAATTTTTTCTAAATTATATGGTCTAATATGTTGTAAACATTCCTCATACTTCAACCACCTTACCTCACTGACTTCCGTTTCTTGAAATGAATTGGAAGGTTCAATACTAGAATCAATATGACCTACAAAATATTTGTGTTTGTATGATTTCATATTTGAACCTGTAAATATTTCCTCATATGGAATAATATTTTGGATAAGTCGAACATCACTTCTTACAAATCCGGTTTCCTCTTCAAATTCCCGCAAAGCACAACTTAAATCCTTTTCTTGATAATTACGCCTTCCCTTTGGAAAGCCCCATTCCGTATCTTCCCAATTTGAGTGACTTTCGTTCAATATTTTGTCTAAATTATATTCTTGGGAACTATCAACACCAGTTGTTAAAGCATCAAATTTGTCCTTAGATGTTCGCTCTTCACCTCTATATTGAATGCCTACTTGTTCGCCCCACAAGTATGTCCACAATTCTTCAAATGTTGATTTTTTTATTAACTCTCGTTCGTATATCGACATTTCATTAAATACATTTATCAAGTATTCATAGTTATGTAACGGATATTTACCTCTCATAAATTCGACGAAACCTAAACTATGCTTACGCTTAATCATTAAATATTGTATGTTATTGTCATACATTCTAAAAATAATAATACCAATGCTTGTAATGGGGTGTTTACAATTATGAAACGCGTGACCGCTCATGCCACAATTGTTACATATATTAAATAATTTATTATTCATCATAGTTATATGTTTATTTGTACATCTTTTTATATCGTTTCTAATTAATGACAGAAAAAATATTTGATCCAGTTGTATGGGGACCTCATTTTTGGTTCATGTTAATGACACTGGCTGTTTCTTATCCGTTAAAAGCGAATGAAGTCACCCAAAAAAAATATTATGACTTTCTAACTAATCTTCCATTATTTATTCCTCATCCACAAATTGGAAATAAGTTTAGTGATTTGATGGATAAATATCCGGTTTCGCCGTATTTAGAAGGAAAAGATTCTTTTCTAAAATGGGTTCATTTTATTCATAACAAAATCAATAC
>JACCDO010631638.1_pt1 | contig 18865 bp, 18 predicted proteins | sample 7446101 | NCBI WGS metagenome assembly JACCDO01 (sample SAMN15323440, study PRJNA562643) | freshwater metagenome | isolation source: river surface water | place: USA:Blue River Watershed | collected 2017-08-16 | reverse complement strand
TCGGCCACCTCGGTGACGGGCAGGCCGTTGTCGGCCAGCAGCTTGGCCGTGCCCCCGGTGGACAGCAGCTTGGCGCCCAGCGCGTGCAGGCCGCGAGCGAATTCGAGGATGCCGGTCTTGTCGGAGACGGAGAGAAGTGCGGTGAGTTGGGTCATGGTGTGGACAAGGCGAAATAGTCTTGAATAGGGGCTCGGCGACGCGCGGTTCAGAACGATTTCACGGGACAGCCGAGGTGGCGTGCCAAGGTGGCCGCCGCGATGGACGCGTCGATGTCGATGGTGCTGCTGCCGACCTCCAGGCGCCCGCGCAGCCGGGTGATGAGGCTGACGCGCCAGAACGTGCCGCGGTCCTCGTCATGGAAGTGCTCGACCTCCACCGAGCCGAACTGGGCGAACGGCAGCCGGCCGGCCGAGCCGACATCGGCGATGCGGCGCTCAAGGTTCAACACCACCCGGCGGCGGTCGCCCTGAATGACGCACAGCTGCTCGTTCTGCTCGACCACCTCCAGCCGCGTGCTGAGCCGACGCAGGACGCCTAAGCTGTCTTCAAGGAACTCACTGAAGGACGCGAGCAGGCTCATAGGTCTTCCGTGCAGGTCAGAGCAAGCCGTGGTCGTCGAGCTTGCGACGCAACGTGTTGCGGTTGATGCCCAGCCATTGCGCGGCCTTGCTCTGGTTGCCGCCGGCTTCACGCATGACGATCTCGAACAGCGGCTTCTCGACCAGCTTGACGAGCATCTCGTGCATCGAGTGGGGCTCCTGGCCGTCGAGGTCACGGAAGAAGGCTTCGAGGTTGTCGCGCACGCAGGCGTCGATGGGATTGGGCGGGGGGGTCTTCTGGGCGCTCATATCAAATCTCTATTCACTGTCGGGCCGAGCGCTGGGCCGCTCCCAATCTAGCGGGCGGCGCTGGGCAAGGGGATGCGCCATGTCAGGCGGCGCAGGCTTCTTCGGCCGGCGTCTCTTCGTCGTTGGCGGCCGCGGCGGGCGGCAGCCGGTCGTGCGTCTGGCCGAGTTCATCGAACCAGTCGCGGAGCGCCTGCACCTGCTCGTCGCAGCGCTCCAGGGTGTTCATGTGCTGGCGGAAGGCTTCGCCGCCAGGCAGGCCGCGCACGGCCCAGCCGATGTGCTTGCGGGCGCTGCGCACACCGCTGAGCTCGCCGTAAAGGCCGTAATGGTCATGCAGATGTTCGGTCAGTACATCGCGCGCCTCGGTGATGGTCGGTGCCGCCAGGTGTTCTCCCGTTGCCAAAAAATGGGCCACTTCGCGAAAGATCCAGGGCCGCCCCTGCGCGGCGCGGCCGATCATCAAGGCGTCGGCCTGGGTGTAGGCCAGCACCTCGCGCGCCTTCTCGGGCGAGTCGATGTCGCCGTTGGCGACGACGGGAATGCCCAGCGCCGCCTTCACGGCCGCGATGGTGTCGTACTCCGCAAAGCCCTTGTAGCCCTGCTCGCGCGTGCGGCCGTGAATGGTGAGCATGGCGATGCCCGCCGCCTCGAACTGACGCGCCAGGCGCAGCGCATTGCGCTCCTCCAGGCTCCAGCCGGTGCGCATCTTCAGCGTGACGGGCACGCCGCGAGGCGCTCCCACCGCAACGACGGCATCGACGATCTCCAGCGCCAACGCCTCGTTGCGCATCAGCGCCGAGCCGGCCCACTTGTTGCAGACCTTCTTGGCCGGGCAGCCCATGTTGATGTCGATGATCTGCGCGCCGCGGTCGATGTTGTAGGCGGCGGCCTCGGCCATCATGGCCGCATCCGTGCCGGCGATCTGCACCGCAATGGGGCCAGGCTCGCCCGCATGGTCGGCCCGGCGGGACGTCTTGAGGCTGCCCCAGAGCTCGCGGCGCGACGTGACCATCTCACTGACCGCGTAGCCCGCACCCAGGCGCCGGCAAAGCTGGCGGAAGGGCCTGTCCGTCACCCCGGCCATCGGCGCCACGAAGAGCCGGTTGGGGAGGAGGTGGGGGCCGAGTTGCACGCGTGTCTGCTCAAAAAAGAGGCGGGATTGTAGCGAGCCGGCCGCCGTGACAATCACCCCATGGAACTTTGGCTTGGTCAATTCGTTCACGACCTGCTGGCCGCCCTCGCCTTGCCGCAGGTCGGGCTGGTCGCGATCTTCGTCGTCACCTTCATTTCGGCAACGCTGCTGCCGCTGGGCTCCGAGCCCGCGGTGTTCCTGGTCGTCAAGGCCGACCCCAGCATGTTCTGGCCCGCCATCCTCGTGGCGACGGTCGGCAACACGCTCGGCGGCATCGTCAGCTGGTGGATGGGCTATGGTGCAGAAAAAGCCGTGGAAGCCGTCAGTCATCACGAGCCCCGACACTCGCGAGCCGTCCAGTGGCTTCAGCGCTTCGGCCCCAAGGCCTGCCTGTTGAGCTGGCTGCCCATCGTGGGCGACCCGCTGTGCGCCGTTGCCGGCTGGCTCAAGCTGCCGTTCTGGCCCTGCGTGGGCTACATGGCGGTCGGCAAGTTCCTGCGCTTCGTCTTCTACACCGCCGCGCTGCTGTGGCTCGTTCCTGAAAGTTGGCTGTCATGACCTCTGCTTACCAAGACCTCGCCGCTCGCCAGTTGCGCCACTACCGCCTGGCGCACCTGCAGTCCATCGCCCAATGGGACCAGGCCGCCAACATGCCGGCCAACGGCAACGAGGCCCGCAGCCTGGCGCTGGCCGAGATGGACGGCTTGCTGCATCAGCTGGCCACCGACCCGGCCCTCGCCGGGTTGCTGGACGCCGCCGCCGCCGAGCCGCTGAACGACGAACAGCGCGCCAATCTGCGCGAGATCCGGCGCGCCTGGCGCGCCGCCAATGCGCTGCCGCAATCGCTCGTGGAAGCCAAGAGCCTGGCCAACAACCGCTGCGAACACGCCTGGCGCACGCAGCGTCCGGCCAACGACTGGGCCGGCTTCGTGCCCAACCTGCGCGACGTGCTGAAGATCGCACGCCAGGAGGCCGAGCTGCTGTCCCAGAGCGCGGGGCTGAGCAAGTACGACGCGCTGCTGGACCAGTACGAGCCCGGCATGCGCTCGGCCGACGTGCAGCAGGCCTTCGCCCCTTTGCGCCAATGGCTGCCGGGGCTGATCCGCGACGTGACGGCGAAGCAGGCCAGCGAGGCGGTCATCGAGCCCGTCGGCCCCTTCCCCACCGCCGCGCAGAAGGCGCTGGGCCTGGACGCGATGCGGCTGATGGGCTTCGACTTCGCCGCGGGCCGCCTCGACGAGAGCACCCATCCCTTCTGCGGCGGCGTGCCCGAGGACGTGCGCATGACCACGCGCTACCGCGAGGACAACTTCCTGCCCGCGCTGATGGGCGTCATCCACGAGACCGGGCATGGCCGCTACGAGCAGGGCCTGCCGCGCGAACTGCTCGGCCAGCCCATCGCACGCGCGCGTTCGATGGGCATCCACGAAAGCCAGAGCCTGTCGTTCGAGATGCAGCTGGGCAGCCACCCCGCCTTCGCCGGTCTGCTGGCGCCGCTGCTCGTGAAGCACTTCGGCGACCAGCCCGCCTTCGAGCCCGGCAACCTGCACAAGCTGCTGACGCGCGTGCAACCCGGCTACATCCGCGTGGATGCCGACGAAGTGACCTACCCCGCCCACATCCTGCTGCGCTTCGACATCGAACGCGCCCTGATCGAAGGCGACGCCGAGGTCGACGACATTCCGGCACTGTGGGACGCCAAGATGGCCGAACTGCTGGGACTGGACACGCGTGGCAACTTCAAGGACGGGCCGATGCAGGACGTGCACTGGCCCGCTGGCCTGTTCGGCTACTTCCCCTGCTACACGCTGGGGGCGATGTACGCGGCGCAATGGTTCGCAACGATGCGCGCGCAGCGGCCCGACCTGGACGCCCGCATCGCGCGCGGCGAACTGGCCGGCGTGTTCGACTGGCTGCACACCCACGTCTGGCAGGAAGCCAGCCGTTGGGAGACACCGGAGCTGGTGCGCCGTGCGAGTGGCGAGGCGCTGAACCCGGCGCACTTCGAAGCCCACCTGCGCAGGCGCTACCTGGGCGCCTGACGCGCGGACAGGGCGCCGTCGAGCCCAGCCATTTGAGCCGGCCGCACGGCAGCGGGCGAACAAAAAAATAGGGCCGCTCCTGCGGGAGCGGCCCAAGTTCGGTCGAACGGACTTGTGCAGTCCATCGCGCTTCCCCGGCCCCCCGGCCATCTCCGCGCGCGGCGCCCGGTGCCTTGCTTTTCGACGGGCTGGGCTGTCACTCTTCAGCGATCAACCGTGCCGCCATTCTGCGCACAGCCGGGCCGATCGGCATCCCCGTGAGCCCAGGGTTACCGGCCCTTGGCGTGAACGGCTTCACAGCAACAGCGCCAATCGTTCGAGGATCAGCACGCCGAAGAACGCCAGGCCGGCGATCAGCGTCCATTTGACGATGACGATGCCCAGCTGGCGCCAGCGCCGCTGCCCCGTCGCGATGGACAGCGCAAAGCAGAGCACGGCGGAAAACAGCAGCAGGCCGATGACGAGGCGGGCGATCAGCATCGCGGCTCGCTCACCAGGCCGGTGCCAGCTCAGCAAAGCCCTTGGGAGCCGCCTTGGCATCGTCGAAGGTGACGATCTCGAAGGCGTCCTCGTCGGCCAGCAACGCCCGCAGCAGCTTGTTGTTCAAGGCATGCCCGCCCTTGAACGAGGTGTAGGCGGCCAGCAGAGGCATGCCCGCGACCTGCATGTCGCCGATCGCGTCGAGGATCTTGTGCTTCACGAACTCGTCGTCATAGCGCAGGCCGTCGGCGTTCAGCACGCGGTAGTCGTCGACGACGATGGCGTTGTCCATCGAACCGCCGAGCGTGAGGCCGCGCGAGCGCATCAGGTCGATGTCGGCCGTCATGCCGAAGGTGCGGGCGCGGGCGATCTCTTTCTTGTAGAGCCCGGAGCCCATGTCGAACACGAACTGGCTGCCGGTGGCCGCGACCGCCGGGTTGTCGAACTCGATCTCGAAGCTCAGCGTGTAGCCGTGGTGCGGCTCCAGCCGCGCCCACATCAGCTTCTTGCCCTCGCCCTGCCGCACTTCGATAGGCTTCTTGACCTTCAGGAAACGTTTGGGTGCATCCTGCATCGCGATGCCGGCCGACTGCAGCAGGAAGACGAAGCTCGCGGCCGAGCCGTCCAGCACGGGCACCTCGTCGGCGTTGATGTCCACGTACAGGTTGTCCAGCCCCAGGCCGGCGCAGGCGGACAGCAGGTGCTCGATGGTCTGGACCTTCGGCGCACCGGGGTCACCCGCCGGGCTGATCGTCGTCGCCATGCGGGTGTCGCTGACGGACATCACGCCCACGGGGATGTCCACCGGCGGGCACAGATCCACACGGCGAAAGACGATGCCCGTGTCGACAGGTGCCGGGCGCAGCGTCAGCTCGACCTTCTGTCCGCTGTGGATGCCCACGCCGACGGCGCGTGTGATCGACTTGAGGGTGCGTTGCTTGACCATGTCGCAATTGTCGAGGATGGCGTTTAGGCCTTGCGCTCGACGGGCAATCGCAGCGTCAGCCGTGTGCCCATGCCGGGTGCGGAGTCGATGCGCAGCTTGCCGCCCAGGCGCTGGGCCCGCTTGATCTGGCTCTTGAGGCCGCGCCCGTGCTGGACGGACTGCAGGTCGAAGCCGGCACCGTCGTCCTCGACGCGGATCTCCACATAGCTGCCGTGATGGCGCGTGACCAGCCGCACGCGACTGGCGCGCGCATGCTTGAGCACGTTGTTGAGCGCTTCCTGCATCAGGCGCAGCACGTGCAACGCGTCGGGCGGCTCCAGCCAGTCCAGCGGGGGCAGGTCTTGCACGTCCCAGTCGAGCTTGAGGCCGCCGGTCTGCAGCCGCTTGCCCAAGCGATAGCGCATGGTGGCCAGCAGCGAGACCAGGTCGTGCCCCACGGGTTCCAGCGAATCGATGACCAGGCGCAAGTCGTCCACGCACTCGCGCAGCACTTCCACGACCTTTTCATGGGCCATGTTGCCCTGCTCCACCGCCACCAGCGCCGACAGCAGCGAGGAGCCCAGCCCGTCGTGCATGTCGGCCATGATGCGCTGGCGCTCCAGCAGCAGCGCCTGCTGGCGCTCGGCCTCGCGCAGTTGCGCGTTCTGCACCTGCAGCACCGAGATCTGCTCGTCCAGGTCTTCCTGCAGCTGGCTGTTTTGCGCCTGCACCTGCGCCACCGTGACGACGTAGCGGCACTGGATGGCGTGCAGGAAGCTCAGCATCACCGCCAGCGTCGCGAACGGCATCACGAAGAAGTGCTCGGGCCAGGCCCAGCCTGCGAGCACGGCGAGGTCATGCACGCCCAGCCCCACACCCAGCACGAGGGCCAGCGCCATCAGGCTCAGCTCGCTGCGCCGCTCGCGCCAGGCCAGCCAGCACACCCAGCCGACGCCGCCGGCAGCGACGGCCGCGGTAACGGCGTACTGCAGCACCACCATGTCGACCTGCCGCAGCCACAGCGGCATGCTGATCAGGCTGATCAGCCCCACGCTCATGGTCAGCGCCCGCTCCACCCACAGCCAGCGCTGCTCGGTGAAACGCAGCGTGAACAGCAGCGCCGTCAGCATGACCCAGCCGAGCGACGCGTGCGTGGCCCACCAGAACCAGTCCTGGGCCAGGGGCGATACCGGCAGGCTGACGTAGTAATGCAGGTTGCGCACCATCCAGGCCAGCGCGCCGAGGGCGAACAGCGCATAGATCGCCTCGCCGGGGCGGCGCAGCCACAACGTCAACGAGAACAGGCCCAACACCGCCAGCGTGAAGCTGACGGCCTGCGGCAAGTCGCTCTGCATGCGCTCGCGCCACTGCCAGCGCCGCTCCAACTGGTCGCGCGGCCCCACCCAGATGCGCGAGACGGCGTGGTAACTGCCCGCAGGCACCGGTGCGGCAACGATGAGATCCGTGCCGGTCTCTGCCCGGCCGGGCAGCGAAAGCCACAGCGGCTCCACCCATTGCCGGCGTTCCACGTGCTGGTTGTCCAGCAGCAACTGCCAGCCCTGGGGGGTCCGCACCAGCACGGCCGCCGACAACGTCACCAGGCGCGGCACGTACAAGGCCATGACGTCGTCGCCCGCCGGCACGTGGACGCGGTACCAGCGCATCTCGAAGCTGTCCGCCTCGGTGACGACCGAGGCCCCGGGGCGTTCACGGACATCGGGCAGCGTGACCGGCTGCCAGTCGCTGTCGGTCTCGGGTGGCAACAGCTCAGCCGGCACCTCCAGCGAGGCGCCGCCCGCCACCGTGTGCCGGCGCAAGGTGTTCCACCAGCTCTCCAGCTGCGCGCGGGTCCAGGTCGACGTGGCCAGCATCGCGGGCGCGGCGTCATCAGCGCCGGCAGCGCTGGGCTGGGGCAGGCGCTGCGCCTGCGCCACCAGGCTGGCGCCCAGCAGCACCCATCCCAGGCACCACATGGCCCCCGCCCGCATCAGGCCAGGTTTTCCGCGCATCAACATGGGGCGCGAGCATGCCACAGCCCCCTCAGCCTGCGCCGACCGCCGAAGCGGTCAGAACGACCTTTCAGCCGCCGACAGGCAGAAGCTGGCGCGCCGCATCGCGCAACTCGCGGGACAGCGCGTCATCACCCACGGCGCGGGACAACACCAGCGCCCCCACGAGCGTCGACAGCATGCCCAGGGCCTGCTCGCGCTGACGCTCCGCGTCAGCGGCAGGCATCTGCGACGCCAGCGCAGCGACGATGCCGCGCACCCCTTGCGCAAAGGCCGCCTGCACTTCGGGCCCGCTGCGGGCCGCATCACCCGCGAGCGCCGCCAGCCCGCAACCACGGCCGCGCCCGTCCCGGTGCGCGTCCGACAGATAGGCCGACACCCAGTCGGCCAGGCTGCGACCGCTGTGGGCACGCCAAGCCTCGCGGTGGCCCTCGAGCGCCTGGCGCGTGGCCTGCGCGGCGAGATCCTCCTTGGACTCGAAGTGCCCGTAGAAGCCGCCGCGCGTCAGGCCGGCGGCCTGCATGAGATCGTTCAAGCCGATGCCATCGAAGCCCCGCTCGCGGAAGAGCCGGCCGGCGTTGTCGAGGATGCGTTCACGGTTGGCTTCGGCCTGTTCGCGGGTGACCTTCATGCTGCGCTCCAACAAGGGACTTGACGGATTTTATATGTTGATCGACATTTATCTTAATCATGTCAGTCGACATGAAAAGGAGAACCCCATGCAGTTGCGCAATGCCGTCGTCTTCATCAGCGGGGCCAATCGCGGCCTCGGTCTGGCCTTCGCCCGGGCCGCCCTCGCGGCCGGTGCGGCCAAGGTTTATGCCGCCGCGCGCGACCCCGCCAGCGTCACGCTGCCGGGAGTCGTCCCCGTCGCACTGGACGTCACCGACGCCGCGCAGGTCGCCGCGGCGGCGGCACGCTGCGGCGATGTGACGCTGCTCGTGAACAACGCCGGCATCTCGCTGAGCGCGCCGGCCCTCGCCGCCGACGCGATCGAGGCCGCGCGCCGCAGCTTCGACACCAACGTCTTCGGCCTGTGGCAGCTCAGCCAGGCCTTCGCGCCCGTGCTGCGTGCCAACGGCGGCGGCGCGGTGCTGAACGTGCTGTCTGCGCTGACCTGGGTGTCCCTGCCCGGCACGGCCGGCTACAGCGCCAGCAAGGCGGCCGCCTGGGCCGTGAGCAATGCCCTGCGCGGCGAATTGCGCGAGCAGGGCACCCAGGTGACCAGCCTGCACGTGGGCTACATGGACACCGACATGACGCGGGGCGTTGACGCGCCCAAGAGTTCGCCCGACGCGGTCGCCCAGGCCGCGCTGGCCGCCCTGCAGGACGGTGCCGCCGAAGTGCTGGCCGACGACATCAGCCGGCAGGTCAAGGCGAGCCTGTCGAGCGCCACGCCGGCCTACGTGCGCTGAGGAGCACCCGCATGGACGCCACCCTGCCGCCAAACGCGTCGGCCGACCATCGGCTGGCCGCTGCACGCCATGCGTTCTCGACGCCTGAGCGGGTGCCGCTGACCGCGCAAGAGCAGGCGGCGCTGGCCGGCGCCGCCGAACTGCCGCTGCGACACGAAGGCCTGAAGCTGGCGCGCTGGACGCTCGGCACCGGCCCGCGCGTGCTGCTGGTGCATGGCTGGAACAGCCGCGGCGCCCATCTGCTCGACATCGCCCAGGCGCTGGTGAAGGCCGGCTTTTCTGCCACGCTGTTCGACCTGCCCGCACACGGCGACTCGGGCGGCCAGGCCGCCAGCGTGGTGCATGCGGGTCGGGCGTTGCGGGCGATCGCGGCGGACTGCGGCCCCGTGCATGGCGTCGTCGGCCATTCGATGGGCTCTGCGGCAGCCCTGCTGGCCTTCGCCGACGGGCTGCAGGTCGCGCGCAGCGTGCACCTGGCCGGTCCTTCGTCGCTGACGCCCATGGTCAAGTGGCAGGCCGACCTGCATGGCCTGGGGCCGGCCGATGCGGCCGCGTTTGCCGGCTGGGTGGAGCGGTTCATCGGCGCGCCGCTGGGCCGCGTCGATCTCGATCGCCTGCACAGCGGCCTGCGGCACCCAGGCCTGATCCTGCACGACCTGCAGGACCGCACCGTGCCCTTCGCGGCGGCGACGGCGTTGCACGCCGCCTGGCCCGGTTCGACGCTCGTGCAGACCACCAACCTCGGCCACCGCCGGCTGCTGGTAGACGCTGCGGTCATCTCGCAGACCGCGCATTTCCTGGCGGCCGACCAGCCCGCCTGACCGGCACGCGGCACGCAGCAACGAAAAAGGGCAGGCCGTTGCGGGCCTGCCCTTGCTGTCGACGGGAGGTGGTGCGTTGCTCGAGGAGCTCAGTCCGCCTGCTTGCGCAGGAAGGCCGGGATCTCGATTTCGTCCATGCCGTTGGACGACAGCGCCTCGACCTTGGCGGCTGCGCTGCCCGAGCGGCCATGGCGCCACACGCTGGGCACATTGGCGTTGGCGAAGTCACCCAGGCCCAGGCCCACATTGGCCGGCGCCACCGCCGGCGCGGCCATCGCCACGGTCTGCGTCAGCACGGGCATGGGCATGCCGTCGGTGCCGTTGCGCACGACCTGCTGCGTCTGGACGACCTGCAGCGGCGCCTGCTGGCGAGCGCGGCCCGCCGTCAGACCGGTGGCGATGACCGTCACGCGCAGCGCGTCGCCCAGGCTCTCGTCATAGGCCGTGCCGAAGATGACGTGGGCTTCCTCGGACGCGTAGCGCTTGATGGCGTTCATCGCGTTGCGCGACTCGCTCAGCTTGAAGTTGCTGCGGCCAGCGGCGATCAGCACCAGCACGCCGCGCGCGCCCGACAGGTCGATGCCTTCCAGCAGCGGGCAGGCCACGGCCGCCTCGGCTGCCTTGGCCGCACGATCCGGGCCGGTCGCCTGGGCCGTGCCCATCATCGCCTTGCCCGGCTCGCTCATGACGGTCTTCACGTCTTCGAAGTCGACGTTGACGAGGCCGGGGATGTGAATGATGTCGGAAATGCCGCCAACGGCATTCTTCAGCACGTCATTGGCATGGGCGAAGGCCTGATCTTGCGTGACGTCATCGCCCAGCACGTCGAGCAGCTTGTCGTTCAAAACGACGATCAGCGAGTCGACATTGGCTTCGAGTTCGGCCAGGCCGGCATCCGCCGCCTTGGCGCGCCGGCCGCCTTCGAATTCGAACGGCTTGGTGACAACGCCCACCGTCAGGATGCCCATTTCCTTGGCGATGCGCGCAATCACGGGTGCCGCACCGGTGCCGGTACCGCCACCCATGCCGGCGGTGATGAACAGCATATTGGCGCCGGCGATGGATTCGCGAATGCGATTTTCGGCCTCTTCAGCCGCCGACTTGCCCATTTCGGGTTTCGCGCCAGCGCCCAGGCCGGTGGAGCCGAGTTGCAGCAACTGATCCGCCTTGGAGCGGTTCAGCGCTTGGGCATCGGTATTGGCGCAGATGAATTCGACGCCTTGAACGCCCTGGGCGATCATGTGGTCCACGGCGTTGCCGCCACCACCACCGACCCCGATCACCTTGATTTGGGTGCCTTGGTCAAACTCTTCGATCATCTCGATGGGCATAACAACCTCCTAACTGGTGCAATTGTGCCGTGGCACTCAATGGATGACTAGTTCCTGAAACAAAAAATCTGGCTCATGGCGATCAAAAATTTCCCATGAACCAATCTTTGACGCGTCCGAGCAGTGTTTGCACCGAGCCCGCCTGCTGCGCGGCCTTGAAACCCCGGCTGCGTGACAGCCGCGCTTCTTCCAGCAAGCCCATGACGGTCGCGGAACGGGGATTGGCGACCATGTCGTAAAGAGCCCCGGAATAGGTGGGAAGCCCTCGGCGGACAGGTTTTAGAAAAATATCCTCGGCGAGCTCCACCATGCCTGGCATGACGGCGGAGCCGCCGGTCAGCACGATGCCGGACGACAGCAATTCTTCGTAACCGGATTCCCGGATGACCTGGTGAACGAGTGAAAAGATTTCCTCGACGCGCGGCTCGATGACGCCGGCCAGCGCCTGCTTGGACAGCATGCGCGGGCTGCGGTCTCCAAGACCCGGCACCTCCACCTGGTCGGACGGGTCGGCCAGCAGTTGCTTGGCCACGCCATATTCGACCTTGATTTCCTCGGCGTCCTTGGTCGGCGTGCGCAGCGCCATCGCAATATCGGAGGTGATCAGGTCACCAGCAATCGGAATGACGGCGGTATGGCGGATCGAGCCTCCCGTGAATATGGCGACATCGGTGGTGCCGGCGCCGATATCCACCAGCGCAACCCCCAGGTCGCGCTCGTCGGCGGTCAGCGCCGCATGGCTGGACGCGCTCGGGTTCAAAACCAGCTGATCGACTTCGAGCCCGCACCGGCGCACACATTTGACGATGTTTTCTGCCGCACTCTGGGCGCCGGTCACGATATGAACCTTGACTTCCAGCCGCCCACCGCTCATGCCGATGGGCTCCTTGACCTCGTGGCCGTCGATGACAAATTCCTGCGGCTCCACCAGCAGCAGCCGCTGGTCGTTCGGGATATTGATGGCCTTGGCGGTTTCGACCACCCGGGTCACATCCACCGGCGTCACCTCCTTGTCGCGCACGATGACCATGCCGGTGGAGTTCTGGCCCCGGATATGGCTACCGGTAATCCCGGTGTAAACCCGGGAAATTTTGCAGTCCGCCATCATTTCGGCCTCTTTCAGGGCCTGCTGGATGGACTGGACGGTGGCGTCAATATTCACGACCACACCCCGCTTCAGGCCGTGGGACGGGGCAACCCCCAGGCCGGCGATGCGCAATTCACCATCCGGCAAAACCTCGGCCACCACCGCCATGACCTTGGCGGTCCCGATATCCAGCCCGACGACCAAATCCTTGTATTCCTTGGCCATGTCTGTCCTCAACGTTTTCTATTTACGGGTTTACCCGAGATCTGTGTCGTCACGCCGCGCAGCCGGACGGCATAGCCATCGGCATGACGCAGATCGGCCGACAGCAGCGGGCTGTGATACGTCGACGTGACCTGCGAAACGGAGCGCGCAAACTGATCGAAGCGCTCGACCACCTCTGCCTGAGCGCCCCGGCCCAGCTCGATGACGGGACCGCTGGCGAAGGTGGCGCGCCAGGAGCCACGCCCCGACAGGTCCAGGCGCTCCAGCCGCTCGCCCAGCTTGTCGGTCGCGGGCTGCAGCGCACGCCACATGCGCAACATGTCGCCGGCCGTGTGCGGCGGGCCGGCCAGCACCGGCAACTCCTCGCCCTCCAGATCGTCGAGGCTGGCCCGGAACACTTCACCAAAGGTGTTGACCAGCGCACGATCCGCCGTCGCCTCTGTCGCCGCATCGGCGCCATCGGGGCGCGCTTCCCAGTAGGCCGCCGGGCGGTGCTCCTCCAGCGTGACCTTGAGCCGCAGCGGCCAGCTGCGCTGCAGTTGCGCATGGCGCACCCAAGGCACGGCCTCGAAGGCCGCGCGGCCCTGCACCAGATCCATGCTGAGGAAGGAGCCGTGCAGGCGGGGCAGCGCATTTGCACGCAGCGACGCCACGCCGTTTCGGCTCACGTCGCCCTCGACCTGAATGGCCCGGAAGTTGAACGCCGGCAGTCGCACCACCCAACGCACCAGGCCCCACGCCGCCGTCGCCAGCATGGCAATGGCGAGCAGCCCCGACACCGCATTCATCAGGCGGATGTCCGGGGGCAGCGCGACCGTGGCGGCGGCGGAGTTCATCAGTTCAAGCGCGATCCAGGCGGGCCTGCGACAGCAGCCACAGGCACAGGTGCGGGTAGTCGATGCCGACGGCCTGCGCCGCCTTGGGCACCAGCGAATGCGAGGTCATGCCCGGGCTGGTGTTCATCTCCAGCAGGAAGGGCTTCATGTCCTGCCGGCGCAGCATCAGGTCGGCCCGCCCCCAGCCGCGGCAGCCCAGCAGGCGGTAGGCCTTCAGCACGAGTTGCTGGATCTGCGCTTCCAGCGCGGCCGGCAGCGTGCCGAACAGGTACTTGGTGTCGTTGGAAACGTACTTGTTCTCGTAGCTGTAGTCGCCGCCCTCGGCGCGGATCTCGACCACCGGCAGCGCCATCGCCGCATCGCCCTGGCCGAGGACGGCACAGGTGACCTCGGGGCCGTCGATGCACTGCTCGAACAGCAGTTCGTCGTCGAAGCCCAGCGCGAGATCCACCGCGCCCTGCATGTCGGAATAGCCGGCCGCCTTGGTGATGCCGATGCTGCTGCCCTCGTGCGGCGGCTTCACGACGACGGGCAGCCCCAGTTCGTCGGGGATGCAGCGGATGCGCTCGCGCGTCAGCTCCGCGCGCGTCAGTGCCAGGTATTGCGGCGTGGACAGGCCCTCGTTGGCCCAGACACGCTTGGTCATGGTCTTGTCCATGGCCACGCCAGACGCCGTCACGCCCGAGCCGGTGTACGGAATGCCCAGCCATTCCAGCGCGCCCTGCACCGTGCCGTCTTCGCCGCCGCGGCCATGCAGTGCGATGAAGGCGCGCGCGAAGCCCTCGTCCTTGAGCGCCTGCAGCGGCCGCTCGGCCGGGTCGAAGGCGTGGGCATCAACGCCGATGGATCGCAGTGCCGCGAGCACGCCGTTGCCGCTCATCAGCGACACCGGGCGTTCTGCGCTGTGGCCGCCGAACAGCACGGCCACTTTGCCGAGCGCTGCGGCATCAATGTTCAGATCGATGGGAGCAGTCATGCTGCACCTCCTTGGAAATGTCCCGCGACGAGGGCCGGCAGGCCGCTCATCGAGCCCGCGCCCATGCCGATGACGACGTCGCCATCACGCGCCAGTGCGGCAAGCGCGGCAGGCATGTCGGCCACGGCGCGCACGAAATGCGGAGTACCGACGGCCTTGGCAAGCGCCGTGCCCGTGGCGCCGTCGATCGGCGCCTCGCCGGCCGAGTACACCTCGGTCAGCAGCACCACGTCGGCACGCTGCATCACCCGAACGAAGTCGGCAAAGCAGTCCCGCGTCCGCGTGTAGCGATGTGGCTGGAACGCCAGCACCAGTCGACGGCCGGGGTAGGCCCCGCGCGCAGCCGCCAGCACGGCGGCCATCTCGACAGGGTGATGGCCGTAGTCGTCGATGAGGTCGAAGTGGCCGCCATCAGCGGCGGGCCAGCGGCCATGCTTTTCAAAACGGCGACCCACGCCCGAGAAATTGGCCAGGCCCTTCTGGATGGCCACGTCGTCGCAGCCCAGCTCCGTCGCGACGGCGATCGCCGCCAGCGCGTTGCGCACGTTGTGCTCGCCGGCCAGGTTCAGCAGCACGTCGAGATCGGCCGCGCCCTCGCGCCGGCAGGTTAAGCTCATCTGTGCACCGGCCAGCGCACGCACCTGCAGCGCCTGCACGCTGACGCCGTCCGCCAGGCCATAGCTGACGACCGGCCGCTCGATGCGGCCGAGGATGGCCTGCACGCCGGGGTCGTCGGCACACACCACCGCCGCGCCGTAGAACGGCATGCGGTGCAGGAACTCGACGAAGGCCTCGTGCAGCTTCTCCACCGAATGCCCGTAGGTGTCCATGTGGTCTTCGTCGATGTTCGTGACGACGGCCAGCACGGGGCTGAGCTTCAGGAAGGACGCGTCGCTCTCGTCCGCCTCGACGACGATGAACTCGCCCTGCCCGAGGCGCGAGTTGGCGCCTGCCGCATTGAGCTTGCCGCCGATGACGAAGGTCGGGTCCATGCCCGCCTCGACCAGGATGGCCGTGACCAGCGACGTGGTCGTCGTCTTGCCATGCGTGCCGGCGATGGCGACACCACGGCGCAGACGCATCAGCTCGGCCAGCATCACGGCGCGCGGCACCACCGGGACATGACGGGCACGTGCCGCGAGCACCTCCGGGTTGTCGGCAGCCACAGCCGTGCTGGTGACCAGCGCCTGCGCGTCGCCGATGTGCGGGGCGGCGTGCCCGATCTCCACGCGCAGGCCCAGCGAGCGCAGGCGCTGCGTGGTGGCGCTCTCGGCGGCGTCGGAGCCGCTGACCTCGAAGCCCAGGTTGTGCAGGATCTCCGCGATGCCGCTCATGCCGGCGCCGCCGATGCCCACGAAATGCAGTTTCTGAACGGCGTGCTTCACTTCACCATGCCCTCGATTTCATCCGCCACGCGGGCCGCCGCGCGCGGGCGTGCCAGCGAGCGGGCCTTCTCCGCCATCGCCAGCAGCGCGCTGCGGTCCAGCCCCGCCAGCAACTCATGCAGCCGCGCGGCCGTGAGTTCGGCCTGCGGCAGGTGGATGGCCGCGCCGTGCTGGGCCATGAAGATGGCGTTGTCGCGCTGGTGCGAGGTGGTGCTGACCACCAGCGGCACCAGCACGGCAGCGCAACCGGCCGCGCACAGCTCGCTGACCGTGATCGCGCCGGCGCGGCACACGACGACATCGGCCCAGGCCAGCGCGGCCGCCATGTCGTCGATGAACGGCCGCACTTCGGCCGCCAGGCCCGCATCGGTATAGGCCTGCCAGACGGCGCCCAGATGGTCCTGCCCGGCCTGGTGCAGCACCTGCGGGCGTTGCTCCGCGGGCCACAGCGCCAGCGTCTGGGGCAACACCTGGTTCAACGCGCGCGCGCCCAGCGAGCCGCCCAGCACCAGCAGCCGCAGCGGCCCCGAGGCACGGGCCGGGTCGGCCAGACGCTCGGCCGGCACGGGCAGCGCCTCGATCTCTGCGCGCACCGGGTTGCCGCTGACGACCGCCCCGTGCGTCGACGCCGCCGCAACGCCGTCGAAGCCGAAGGCGATGCGCTGCGCGAAGGGCTTGAGCGCCAGGTTGCTCTTCAACATGGCGGCGTCGGCATTGACGAGCAGCAGCGGCCGGTTGCCGAACACCGCCGCCAGCCCCGCCGGCACGCAGACATAGCCGCCCATGCCCAGCACGGCCGTGGCGCCCCGCCTGGCATAGACGCCGCGCGCCTGCGCGAACGCCTTGAAGAAGCCGACCACGCCACGCAGCGCATGCTTCAGGCCCTTGCCCCGCAAGCCGGCAAACGGCAGCGCATCGAGCTCGATGCCGCGCACCGGCACCAGCCGGTTCTCCATGCCATGCGGCGTGCCGATCCACGACACCGTCCAGCCGCGGCGCTGCATTTCTTCGGCCACGGCCAGGCCCGGGATGACATGCCCACCCGTGCCGGCCGCCATGACGACAAGGTGCTTGCCGCTCATGACCGGCCTCCACGCATGAGTTGCCTGTTTTCCAGGTCGATCCGCAACACGACGGCCAATGCCACACAGTTCATCAGGATGGCCGAGCCGCCGAAGCTCATCAACGGCAGCGTCAGGCCCTTGGTCGGCAGCGCGCCCAGGTTCACGCCCATGTTGATGAAGGCCTGGCCGCCCATCCAGATGCCGATGCCCTGGGCGTACAGGCCCGCGAACACGCGGTCCAGCGCGATGGCCTGGCGGCCGATGAGGAAGCAGCGGCGCGTCAGCCAGAAGAACGCGAGGATCACGACCGCCACGCCGACGAAGCCCAGCTCCTCGCCGATGACGGCCAGCAGGAAGTCGGTGTGGGCTTCGGGCAGGTAGTGCAGCTTCTCGACGCTGCCGCCCAGGCCCTGCCCGAACCACTCGCCACGGCCGAAGGCGATGAGGCTGTGCGTCAGCTGGTAGGCCTTGCCCTGCGCGTACTTCTCGTCCCAGGGGTTGAGGTAGGCAAAGATGCGCTCGCGGCGGAAGTCGCTGAGCGTGATCATCAGCACAAACGCACCCAGCAGCACCGCGACGATCAGGAAGAACATGCGGCCGTTGACGCCGCCCAGGAACAGGATGCCCATCGCGATGGCCGCGATGACCATGAAGGCGCCCATGTCCGGCTCGGCCAGCAGCAGCAGGCCGACGAAGGCCAGCGAGATGGCCATCGGCGTGACGGCCCGGAAGAAATTCTCCCGGGCGTCCATCTTGCGCATCATGTAGTTGGCCGCGTACAGCGCGATGCCGAACTTGGCCAGCTCGGACGGCTGGAAGTTCATGACGCCCAGCGGGATCCAGCGCCGCGCGCCGTACACGACCTTGCCCAGACCCGGAATCAGCACGGCCACCAGCAACGCCAGCGCCACGACGAAAACCCAGGGCGCGTAACGCTCCCACAGCGAGACCGGAATCTGCACGGTGACCAGCCCCCCCAGCAGCCCGAAGCCGATGGCCACCACGTGGCGGGTCAGGAAATGCGTGGGCAGGTACTTCGCGAAGCGCGGGCTGTCCGGCAGCGCGATGGAGGCGGAATAGACCATCAGCAGGCCGAAGGCCATCAACGCGAGCACCACCCAGACCAGCGTGATGTCAAAGCCCTGCAGCCGCGTCGGGCGGCCCGCCGATGTCGACACCCAGTCGCGCACCGGCACGCTGGCGTCCTCGCTGCCGTCGCGCCGCCACAGCGCCTGCAGCCGGGTCGTGAAGTGGCTCAGCGTGGCGTTCACAAGGCCACCCCGCGGTCGTCCGCCAGCTGCTGCACGGTGGCCACGAACACCTCGGCGCGGTGGGCGTAGTTCCTGAACATGTCCAGGCTCGCGCAGGCCGGGCTCAGCAGCACGCTGTCGCCGGATTGCGCCTGCGCCAGGCACCAGGCCGTGGCGGCTTCCAGCGTTTCGTGGCGCTGCATGGGCACGCCGGTGTTCACGAGCGCCGCCTCGATCTGCGGCGCGTCGCGCCCGATCAGCGCGACGGCGCGGGCATGCTGCTGCACACCGGCCGCCAGCGGCGCGAAGTCCTGCCCCTTGCCGTCACCGCCGAGGATGAGCACCAGCTTGGCCGGCGCGCGGTCCGCGCCCAGCCCCGAGATCGCGGCCACCGTGGCGCCGACATTGGTGCCCTTGGAGTCGTCATAGAACTCCACGCCATCGATGGTGCCCACCGGCTCCACACGGTGCGGCTCGCCGCGGTACTCGCGCAGGCCGTGCAGCATCGGCGCCAGCTCGCAGCCGGCCGCCGTGGCGAGCGCCAGCGCGGCCAGCGCGTTGGCGGCGTTGTGGCGGCCGCGCACGCGCAGCGCATCGGCGGGCATCAAGCGCTGGATGACGAGCGGCTCGGCCTCATCGCCCTTGCGCTTCTTGATCGTCGGGTCCAGCTCGCGGGCGCGCACCAGCCAGGCCAGGCCGCCTTCGTCGACGAGGCCGAAGTCACCCGGTGCGGTCGGCGCATTCAGGCCGAAGCGCACGACGCGACGCGACACCGTGCGGCCGGGCTTGCCGCGCGAGCCCTTCACGAACACCGGCTGCGGCACGAGGCCCTCGACCTCGGCGTCGTCGCGGTTGGCCACGATGACGGACTCGCGACCGAAGATGCGCGCCTTGGCACGGCCGTAGGCGGCCATGTCGCCATGCCAGTCGAGGTGGTCTTGCGTCAGGTTCAGCACGGCGCCAGCCGTGGGCTCGAAGTTGCTCACACCGTCGAGCTGGAAGCTGGACAGCTCCAGCACCCAGACTTCCGGCAAGGTCT
>JACCDO010203313.1_pt1 | contig 18865 bp, 15 predicted proteins | sample 7446101 | NCBI WGS metagenome assembly JACCDO01 (sample SAMN15323440, study PRJNA562643) | freshwater metagenome | isolation source: river surface water | place: USA:Blue River Watershed | collected 2017-08-16 | reverse complement strand
GGAGCAACCGAACGCAGATGGCATGGAAGGTTCCGATTTCAGGAACTCCAAAGGAATTCCCCTGCTGAAGAATCCGCGAAACCCGTTCGCGCATTTCCTTCGCAGCCTTGTTCGTGAACGTGACTGCGAGGATATTCTGCGGCTGAACTCGCTTGCCCTCGATGAGCCAGGCAATACGTGAGGTGAGCATCTTGGTCTTACCCGAACCCGCACCCGCCAGGACCATCAACGGCCCCTCGGTAATGAGACAGGCCTCACGCTGGCGATCATTCAGGGACCGAAGAAAGGCGGCTTCCATGATGGGCAGGGGTCTACCACACTCCCCCCCTCCCTTCCGAGAGCCAGACCCCACTCAGACGCGAGTTTCTGCTTCCCCAGCCGTGGCTTCGCTAAAGCGAGCTGCAAGTCGGGCCGCCCGGCCCATTTCACGATCGTAAGCCAGTCGAACGGTATGGACGAAAAGAAGACCGATGACCCGACGAGAACCGTCCACCACCGTCACGCAGGGGTGATCGTCAAACCAACGCGTAACTCGAGTCAGAGGCTCTTGGGCCTCGATGGTCGGCGCTTTAACCCGCCCCCGAAAGACCAGATCGCGCGCGACCAGGAGTTCTTGAAGAGGAGAACCCGTTGCCGACGCACCAGTGGCGCCCCAAGCTTCTTCAATCAAATCCAAGGTCAACAGGCCCACAAAGCGGGACTGGCGATCGACCACGGGAATGAAGGGATAGCGTGATTTCAGAATTCGGTTGTGAAGAGCCGACACAGGCTCGTGCTCTTCCACGGTATCGAAATCGGTGACCAGAGCATCACTGACCCGAAGGCGCTCGAGCATCTCCTGGGACCGACCATCCCAGAGAGGAAGGCCTCGTTCTTCCAGGTCCCGGCTGACCATCCCGGGCATTCGGAACCCCTTTCTCATGATCCACTGAGCCCCCAGTGCGGCCAGAGCGCAAGGAACCACCATGGCAGGCGAGCCTGAAAGCTCCATGGCCAAAACAGCAGCAAACCAAGGAACATTCAAAGTAGCCCCCAGAATGGCCGCGGCTCCTGAGAATACCAAAACTGGGACCGCCACTCCGTCGGCACCCGGCAAACTCGCCCCCACCGAGGCGCCCAACAAAAAGAGGGGCCAAAACACTCCCAAAGTGCCCGCGCCCGCAAGTACGGCGACCAACATCAAGAGCTGAGAAATGGCTAAGCGAACGGGATAATGAGCAGCTCCATCGCCCCCGCTGTTCAGGAGTTCTCCAAAAAGCTCGTGCCGAGCTCCCAAGCCCCCTTCCCAACCCCAAGCCACGGCAAAAAGAAGGATGCCACTGAGAAGAACTCCCCAAGCCAAGCTTCGGCGAGTCAGGCCTCTTACGGCTCGTTTCCCTTGAAGGCTCATCCACTGCATAAAGGCGGCCGTTGCGGCTGCGCACACCACCACTGCAGGGAAGGTCCAAAGTAAATTCATGTGCCAGGCGCCTGCTTCAGCATCCAAGGAACCTAAGCCCAGTCCCATCCAAGGCCAGGGACTGAGTCTTTGCAAAAGGCGCACGCCGACAAAAGCGCTCAGCGCCGCTACGCCCGACCGAAGGGCTCTGCCACCTAAGCCAATCTCGATTCCCAAGATGATCCCTGCCAGCGGGGCTTCGAAAGCAGCTGCCACGGCGGCAGCCAGAGCCATGGCCGAGTCAGTCCTTCGGCGACTTTCGATCCAGCGCGAAGCGCGAGGCAGATTTCTGAGAAGAAGGGCTTTCGAGAATTCGGCCGCTCCACCTTCGGGCCCCGTCACGCCGCCAAAAAAAGAGAGAGCCAGCGAGTAAAGCCCTCGCCCGCCCCAGCGTCGTGAGCTCTCCGGATTCGCAGGGTCATGCACGTGAACAAAGAGATCGGCCAATCCGTCGTAGGGGCGATTGCCGGGTCGGGCCCGGTTCCAGAGCCAAGAAAAGATCGCTGCCGAACCCGTCACCAAAAGTAGAAATTTCGGAGCGTCCCAAAGGTAGCTGCCCCAAGCTTCACGAAGCACGCGTGAAGCAAACACGACCATGGCTGCGAAAAGACCCAGAAGCACGGGGATTCCCATGCAGAAAAGTCTACTCGACGGTCACGCTCTTGGCGAGATTCCTAGGCTTATCGACGTCGGTCCCCTTCAAACACGCCAGCTCATAGGAAAGGAGCTGAACGGCCGGAGTGACGACAAACGGAAGGAGCGCCTCTTCCACTCCGTCAGGAACCGGAATCCAGTGGTCACAGAGCGAGCGAAGCGCCTGATCAGAAGAAGCCCCGACCCCTAGAATTCGAGCGCCCCGCGATTTTACTTCCTCGAGGTTCGAAACGGTTTTGTCGCGCCATGTGTCCTTCGGTGCAAGCACCACGACCGTCATCTCGCGATCGATCATTGCGATGGGTCCGTGCTTCAACTCGCCCGCTGCGTAGCCTTCGGCGTGAACATAGGCGATCTCTTTCAGCTTCAAAGCGCCTTCGAGGGCAATCGGATAGGAGGTTCCTCGGCCCATAAAGAAAAAACCCCGCGAATCTTGAAGGGCCCGAGCTGCCCCGCGAACGGCTGCAACCATCGGAGAATCGGCTCGCAAGGATTCCTCTAACAAGTGAGGCAACCGAAGGAGCTGATCGAAAACCTCGCGCTGGGGAGTCGACGACAAAGCACCCGCAAACAAAAGTTGAGTCAGGCACTGAGCCAGGAAGGTCTTCGTCGCCGCTACGCCGATTTCCGGGCCCGCAGCGGTATGAAAGCAAGCCTGAGCTTCGCGGGACAAGGTGCTCCCACGGACATTCGTGATCCCCACCGTGGGCAACCCACGCGAGCGGACCTCGCGAAGAACCGCCAAAGTGTCGGCGGTTTCGCCACTTTGGGAGATCCCCAATACGACCACCCCCGGCCGCAGGACCGGGCGACGGTAGCGAAACTCGCTGGCGAGCTCCACCTGCACCGGAATTTGCGCCAAGGACTCGATCCAGTATTTGCCGAGAAGCGCGGCGTGAAACGAAGTTCCGCACGCGACGATGACGAGCTCGCGAGCTTGCTTCAGAAGATCGACTCCCGGCTGCGCAGCGAGCGTAAAAGGAGCGGCACCCGACCGGTCCAAAAGGGAATTCAGCGTATCGATGAGCGTGACCGGCTGTTCATGAATTTCTTTGAGCATGAAGTGCTCGTAGCCGCCTTTGTCCAACTTCTCGGGCGACCAATCGAGCAGAGTTTCTGGGCGCTCCACTGGCTGCCCTGTGGCGAGGTCCAAGATTCTCAGCCCGCTGGAATCGCCGACGGCGAGATCTCCATTTTCGAGAAAGACCACGTTTCGGTTGATGGGCAAAAGCGGCTGGGCATCGCTCGCGAACAGAACTCCGCCTGAGGGATCGCGAGCCACGACCAGCGGCGAGCCTTGGCGAGCTCCGACGACGACACCCGGATTACGCGAGCAAAGGGCCACAATCGAGGCCTGCCCGCGAATCTTCTTCATCGACCGGCGCACCGCTTCCACAAACTCTTGTCCTGCATCGAGTTCATCTTGGACAAGAAAGCCAAAGAGCTCGCTATCAGTCTCACTTCGGGGAGTTCTCCCGCGCGAAGCGAGCTCGGCCCGGATTTCCTGATAATTCTCGATGATGCCATTGTGGACTAAAACCACTTCACCCACTTGGTGGGGATGCGCATTTTGAGTCGTGGGCTTTCCGTGCGTCGCCCAGCGAGTGTGCCCGATCCCGCAAGTGATCGTCGCGTCCGTTCCGGCTTCGACGTGAAGCTCGCGTGCCACGTTCTCGAGCTTGCCTTCGCTCTTTCTGACTTCGATCAAGCCCTTCCGAAAGAAGGCCACACCCGAGGAATCATACCCTCGGTACTCGAGGCGTTTCAGCCCTTCGAGCAAAATTCCTACGGCAGGGCGAACGCCTGTGTAACCGACGATTCCACACATCGACTCAGCCCTCGCTGCTTCCGCTGGTGCGCAGACGACGCGCCCGCCCCTGCTTTACGGTTTGGCGACTCCGAGCAATGGCGAGGGCTTCGGCCGGCACTTCTTCGGTGATGGTCGAACCGGACGCCACATAAGCGCCGCGACCAATCTTCACGGGAGCCACCGCCTGACAGTCACTTCCGATGAATGCATCGTCTTCAATCACGGTCTTGTGCTTGCGACTGCCTTCGATCACGCGGCCATCAAAGTTGCAGGTCACAAAGCCACAGCCGATGTTCACCCGCTCGCCTACCTCGGCATCTCCCAAGTAGGACAAGTGCGCGATGCTCGTGCGCTCTCCGACCCGCGTCTTTTTCAGCTCAACGAAATTTCCGATTTTCGCGCCTTTGCCGACCCAGCTTTCCGGCCGTAAGTGCGCATAGGGGCCGACCATCGCTCCGTGAGCAATCACGGAATCTTCAGCCACGGTTCCTTGCTTGATCACGACCGCTTCGCCTACCTTCATGTTTCGAAGTTGAACGTAGGGACCCACGACCGAACCTTGCGCCACTTGGGTCGAGCCCGTCAGAATGGCGCCCCGGTGCACTTCCACTTCGGCAGACAAAACCACCGAAGCGTCTACCCGCGTGCTCCACGGATCCGTGAACCGCACGCCCTGGCGGGCCCATTTTTCCACAATCCGAAGATTCAAAATTCGATCGGCCTGCGCGAGCTCCCAAGGATCATTCACGCCGCGAAGGTCTTCTGGCTGTGACCAGATCAGACCCTCCATTTTTTTTCGGCCTCGAGACGCCATGGCCACTAAGTCGGTCAAATAATACTCGCCTTGGGCGTTCTTATTCGAAAGTCGTCCTAAGCTGACGCGCAGGAAAGAGGCCTGAAACAAATAAATGGAGGCCGCGACTTCCTGAATGGCTTTCTCGCGGACGTTCGCGTCCTTTTCTTCCACAATGCGAAGCACGGGACCCTTCTTGCCGCGCCGCACCACTCGACCGTACCCTTTGGGGTCCGGGAGCTCACAAGAAAGAAGACGAAGGACCGTCGTTGAAGTGAGGGGCTCGATCATCTGAGCGACCAGGGTTTCCGGAATCAACGGCAGGTCGCCGGGAAGAATCAGAACGGGAAGCTTCTTCGCCACCACCTGAGAACCCCATTCGGAATCCATGGCACAACGCGCTGCGTGACCCGTTCCCTTTTGTTCCGCTTGATGAATGAAGCTGAGCTGCAAGCGAGCAAAGCGCGCTTCGGCGCGGATCGTGCTTTCGACTTGCTCGCGCCCCACCCCAACCACCAAAGCGACAGGCGCTTCCGGACAGATCGCCAAAATTTGATCCAAAATACGGAAAATCATGGGTTCTCCAGCAACTCGATGGAGAACTTTCGGAAGGCTGGAGCGCATGCGCTTCCCCTGTCCTGCTGCCAAAAGGACCACTGCACACGTGGGACCCGAGATTTTTTTCATCGTTCTTAAGGGTCTAAGGGAAAGGATGGGTCGGGAGCAAGCAGAAGGCGGCGTCAGAAAAATGATGCTCCCCAACCTTTTGGTTGATCAAACTTAGAACCGCTTATAAAAACATTGAGGTCGCTTAGGAAGGCGATAACATCTGTCTTCAAAGTTGTTCGAAAGAACAACCGCAGTGGGGGAGCAAGAGTATGGACGCGAAAACCTTGGCGAAGTTCCGCAAGGCTTTGTTGGAAGAGAAACAGCGCATTCTCAATAACTCGAAGAATGCGGTGAAACACGAGTTGGCCCTATCTCCGGACGATATGCCGGATGAGACCGATCAAGCCGCCAACGAAATTGCGCAGAACCTGGTCTTCAAGCTTCGCGATCGCGAGCGCCAGCTTCTGACGAAGATCTCGGAAGCCCTTCAGCGCATGGACGAAGGCACCTTCGGAACCTGCGAAGACTGCGAAGAGCCGATCGAGCCCCGCCGTCTAGAAGCTCGCCCGGTGTCCACTCTTTGCATCGCTTGCAAAGAGAAGCAGGAACACCGCGAAAAGATTTACGCCTGATCGCAGCCGCTTTCGGCAGCCATCAGCGAATTCGGTAACTTCCTTGCACCCCGGAGTCGGGACGAACGAGCTCGTCCTCGTGACGAATCCGGACTGAGAAGTTCTGGGTCGTGTCACGAGCCGAAACTTCCGGTGGAGTGAGCGTCAAAGTCACTTCTCGCCGACTTTCCGGACGAACTTCAAACGACCTTTGGCTGATTCCTAAATCCCAGCCAGAAGGCGGCTCGACCTGCACTCGCACACGAAGCGGACCACACTTGTCGACCGGGTTCGGGTTGTGCACGCTTAAACGGAAGTTCCGAGGATCGCCCGGGATTCCCGAGCGGGGTTTCGAGAGCGTCACCACGGTGCTTGCCCCGCACTCGGAAGGATCCACCATCAAACTGCCCTTCCGACGAGCCCGAAGAATTCCGTCTGACACGGAAACCTCAAACTCGACCGGACCCGTCTGAGCTGCATTCGGTGCCCAGGTCACTTCTCCGGACTCCTGCCCCACCTGCATGCCTCCCGGACACTGAGTGCACTCGAACTTGAGAGGAACTGGATCGGGAGTGGTGGCCGAAAGCTTCCAGCGAAACAACCCTCCTGCTTTGACTTGTTTCGCAGGCCCTTCCTCTGGAGACGACACGAACTCGGGCGCTCCCGAAGTGAGCCCCACTTCACCGCGCGCCCCCGAAGCCAAATAGGCCTGAGCGTCGCTCTCTCCAAGAAGACGCGCGCGCACCACTCGCAAGAGTGCCGACTCCCATCGATCACAAAGGGAGACGTCGTGAGGAAGCCTGAGACAAGTCGAGGGTGAGAGCGACAAATGGGAGGAGCTCGCTTCGGCGATACGAATCAGAAGCCGAGATTCTCCAGACGACCCTTCGAAAAGGCGAATGCGGCTGGGATCTTCTTCCCCCACGACCACAATGGCGCCAGCGCGGAGGTCGCGCCAGGAATCTGACAGAAATCGAGGAAACTGCGAAGGCGCCTCACTTTCCGTCAAACCTGGCGGATCGATGGCCATGAGAAGCGACAAACGCCCCACTCCGTCCAACCCGCGAAGAGCGCGCTGCTCGCGCCCAGGTGATGACTGAAGACCTGCGCCTGCCAGGGTCAAGCTCGCACGAGATGCCACTGGCCCGAGCGTCAAAAGTCCAGTGCGGATATCCGGACCCTTGAGGCCCCGATCCGAAGGGAATAGCGGTAAAACCCGCCTCTCCAGATCCCGAAGCACTGCTTGAAGATCGAAAGGCAACTCATGAATGCCAGAGTTCTCTGGCGAGCAGGAAGAGGAGTTCACGCCAAACAAAGCGCAGTACCTTTGAGCCGACTCAGACTCAGGCAGCGTCCAACCCACTGCGACCGAGGCAATTCCTTGACGAGCCAGCGTCCTCGCGATTCGCGCAAGTCCAGGCGAAGGCTCAGCCTGAGCATCGCTGAGCACCACGACCGAGCGAGCGGCGACGGTATCCGTCGCGCACCCAATCGGCGGCACCCAAAGACGAAGCGAAATTTTTCTGGGCCTCCCGAGAGCGTCCCGACGAAAAAATGCGACGGGATCGTCGACGGATACGATTCGACTTCGAACCGGGCCTTCACAAGTTTTCGAATCCTCGGCCAGGGCCGTCTGGCGCAGAACTCCAGCCATCAGCAAAAACAAAGCAAGACTTTGGATGAAGCTGCGCGCAAAAATCGGCGCGCTCACGCGACGACTCATCTTGGACTCGCAAGAATTCAAAATTCCCCTGAAGTTCCCCAACATTCTGCACTTTCAGTGTAAGGCTCGAGCGCATCGCCCGGAATGCGTCAAAAAGGACACGTCTTGTGATTTTCTCGCATTTTGGAACGCGGCGTCGCCCGCTGGCGCGAAGAAATGCCTCAAGCGCACCCAGCGTTCCACCGAATCGCCTTACAGATAGTTTTCTTCAACCGGAGGCACGGTGACCAATTACGACGGCGAACAAGTTGAAATCCCGCAGACCCTACCGATGTTACCCGTGCGGGACATTGTGGTCTTCCCGTACATGATCATTCCGCTGTTCGTTGGGCGCGACTCATCGATCAAGAGCGTGGAAGAGTCACTGGCACGCTCAGACAGATTGATTCTTCTGGCTTCGCAGAAAGACATCTCGGACGAGCACCCGGCTCCCGAGGCCATTTATCAGACCGGCACGGTCTCGATGATCATGCGGATGCGCAAGCTTCCCGATGGTCGGATCAAGATCCTGACCCAAGGACTGTGCAAGGCCAAGATCAACGAATTCACTCAGACCAATCCTTGGTACGAGTGCAAAATCGATAAGCTGATCGAGCGCGCTTCGGTGCTGAATCCCGAAATCGAAGCTTTGATGCGCACGGTCCGCGAGCAACTCGAGCGAGTCATTGCACTCGGCAAAGTGCTCACTCCCGATATCTTGATGGTTCTGGACGATATCCACGATCCGGGCCGTTTGGCCGACCTCGTGGCCTCGAACCTGGGCCTGAAGGTCAACGAAGCTCAGTCGATCCTTGAGATCACGGAAGGCAGTGAGCGCCTCAAGCGCATCCACGACATCCTGAACAAGGAAATCGAAGTCCTCACCTTGCAAGCGAAGATCCGCTCGCAAGCGAAGGATGAGATGACCAAATCGCAGAAAGAGTATTTCCTGCGCGAGCAGATCCGAGCCATCAAATCGGAGCTGGGCGACGGCGACCAGAAGAGCGAAGAGATCAACGATCTTCGCCAGAAGGTCATCGACTGCAAGATGCCTGCTGAAGTCGAGCAGGAAGCTTTGAAGCAAGTCGGCCGTTTGGAACGCATGCATCCGGATGCTTCTGAAGCTTCCATGCTGCGCACCTACATCGACTGGCTCACGGACACTCCGTGGTCCAAGCACACGAAGGACAACTTGGATCTGAGCAATGCGAAGAAGATCCTGGACGAGGACCACTACAACCTCGACAAGATCAAAGAGCGCATCTTGGAATACTTGGCGGTTCGCAAGCTGAAGGAAAAGATGAAAGGTCCGATCCTTTGCTTCGCAGGCCCCCCGGGCGTCGGCAAAACCAGCTTGGGTCGCTCGATCGCACGCGCCATGGGCCGTGAGTTTGTTCGAGTGAGCTTGGGCGGCGTCAAAGACGAAGCTGAAATCCGCGGTCACCGCCGCACCTACGTGGGCGCCCTTCCGGGCCGCGTGGTGCAAGGCTTGAAGCAAGCAGGCACCAACAACCCGATCTTCGTCTTGGACGAAATCGACAAGTTGGGCAGCGATTTCCGCGGCGATCCGTCAGCGGCACTGCTGGAAGTCTTGGATCCGGAGCAGAATTTCTCGTTCCGCGACCACTACCTGAACGTCCCCTTCGATCTGTCGAACGTGATGTTCATCGCTACCTGCAACAACCTGGACACCATCCCTTCGGCTCTTCGTGACCGTATGGAAGTGATTCAGCTCTCGGGCTACACGGAAGAAGAGAAGTTCTTCATCTCCCGCAAGTACCTGATCCCGAAGCAAGTGGGCGAAAACGGTCTGACCAAAGAACAGATCGATGTCACCGACGAAGCGATCCAAACCGTGGTGTCACAGTACACTCGCGAAGCGGGTCTTCGAAACCTGGAACGCCATGTGGCCACCTTGTGCCGCAAAACGGCACGCCAGGTCGCCGAAGGAAAAACCCAAAAAACGGTGGTGGACCGCGAATTGGCCTACAAGTTCCTCGGCCCTGCTCCGTTCCTCCGCGAAGACGAGCAAGAGCGCGATGAAGTGGGTATCGCAACTGGCCTAGCGTGGACTTCGGTGGGAGGAGAAATCCTCTATGTCGAAACCACGACGATGAAAGGCAAAGGCGGGATTCTCCTGACTGGCCAACTGGGCGATGTGATGAAGGAGTCCGGACACGCAGCCATGGGGCTGATCCGCTCTCGCGCCAAGGACTTCGGTATCGACGAAGACATGTTCGAGAAAATGGACATCCACGTCCACTTCCCGCAAGGCGCTATCCCGAAAGACGGGCCTTCGGCAGGCATCACGATGGCTACGGCCATGATCTCGCGACTCACCGGAATCCCCATCCGCAAGGATGTGGCTATGACGGGCGAAATCACCCTGACGGGCCGTGTGCTTCCGATCGGTGGTCTGAAAGAGAAAGCACTCGCGGCCATGCGCCACGGGGTCAAGACGATCATCATCCCGGAGAAGAATAAGAAGGACCTCGAGGATATCCCCGAGGAGTTCCGCTCCAAGCTGAAGTTCATCCCGGTGAAAACCATCGACGATGTGCTTGAGATCGCCTTGGTCCAAAAGATCAAAGTCCTGACCCGCACTACCCCTTCGGGAGCTTCGGCCTCCGGCGAGGAAAAGGGCGGAAAATCAGGGCGGCGCAAGTCGGCAACCTCGGGTTACGACAAAGTCGCCTGATCAGGCGACAAGTCAGCCCGATTTGGGGTAGGATCGTTCCAACGTGACACCCCTGGAGTGGTTAGGATTTTGTATCCTGGTTCTGGTTTCCGCCTTCATGTCGATGAGCGAAGTTTCGCTCTTTAGCTTGTCGCGATTCCAGATCCGCTCGCTCAAGGGGAAGTTTGAGATCCAGCACCGAAACATTCGGAAGCTGCTCTCGGATCCTGCCGGCCTTTTGTTCACCATTCTCGTCATCAACGAAGTGGTCAATATCTCGCTCGCAACGCTCGTTGCACAGGCAGTCTCCAGGGGCTGGGGAACGAGTCTCGGAAAGCTGCTCTGGCCGGGCCTCCCCAAGGTCCTTCTGGACATCGCGGTAGGTACTTTGATCACCGCTCCTATCGTGCTCTTCTTTTGCGAGATCACGCCCAAGGCCATCGGCGCTCGAGCCAACACGATCCTCGCCCCCTTGGTGGCCACCCCGATGAGCGCGCTCTACAGCGCTCTGACACCGGTTCGATTCATCCTCAAACGCGTCACTCAAGGGGTCACGCGCTTAATGGGGCGTGAGAAAACGCCCCGCGACGAAAAAGAGCGGAAAGTGCTTCGAGAGGAAGAGTTCCTGACCCTCGTCGAAGAAGGACATAGAGAAGGTGCGATTCACGAAAGTGAACTCGACCTGATCAGAAACGTCTTCGAACTCGACGACTGCCCGGTCTCCGAAATCATGACTCCCCTGTCGCGGGTTTTCTCGGTGAGTTCTGCCATGAAAATCCAAGACGCCATGCTGGCTGCCCGAACTTGGAAATTCTCGCGAATCCCAGTGGTGCAAGCGGGAAACCGGAAACGAATGGTCGGGGTGCTTTATCGCAAGGACCTCCTCCTCCTTCGCTTGGACTCCAGGATCACCCCCGATTCGACGGTAGAATCTTTGATGCGTCAGCCAGTAGTCCTGGCAGCACATACCAAGCTGAACGTGGCGTTTCGTAGTCTCCGCAGCTCACAAACTCACATCGCAGTGGTCGAAGACCGAAACCACCAAGCGCTGGGTATCGCGACCATGCACGACGTGCTGGACGAGCTCTTTGACGACCTCTTTGACGAAGGACAGGAGGAAGCATGATTCTTGGCTGGGTTGCGCCCCTTCTGATCCTGGAGAGCTTCTTTGCGGGTAGCGAGATTGCGTTGCTCTCGGCAGACAAATTAGCGCTGAGAACGGCAGCACGCAAAGGCTCAAAGAGAGCGAAGACCGCTCTTGCTTTGATTCAATTCCCCGAGCGAGTACTCTCGGCCACTCTGCTCATGACCAGCCTTTGCATGATCGCGATTTCCTCGATCATCGCGCTGCACTTCATCGAGACTCGGCCTGAACACGCGGAGCTCCTCGCGGTAGCGGTCACTAGCCCCCTTATCGTGCTCTTTGGCGAGCTCCTTCCGAAGACTTTTTTCCAGCGCTACGCTGATCGCTTCGCGCCCATCGTTGCACCCGTGGTGAATGCCGTTTACTGGAGCTTTCTTCCCGTGACGCGCTTGATGTCCTCCTACACGGGAAGAATCTCGAAGCTCATCGGACCGCTCGAAGAAATCATCACCGGAAAAAAGCGATCCACGCGCGACGAGATTCAGTCGCTCCTCACTTACTCCAAGCGAGAAAGCGAGCTCAAATCGAGCGAACGACGCATGATCAAGCGGATCTTTGACTTCAAAGATGCCGAGGCCAAGCATGCTTTGATTCCGCTGGTGAAGATCGAAGGCGTCGAGAAGTCATCTACCGTTCGTCAGGCACTCGAGCGATTCCGGCAGCACCGCCATTCCCGGATGCCAGTTTACGATGGGCGGATCGACAACATCGTGGGCGTGATTGATCTGACTGACCTTGCCACGAGCCCACAACTCGATGCCCCGATGGCCCCCCTCATTTCGGAAGCTTACTACGTTGCGGAAACCCAGGGCCTTCGAGAACTTCTACTCGAGATGCGCCGGGACGACGCAGAACTCGTCGTGATTGTAGACGAATACGGCGGCGCCGTAGGGATCCTGACCTTCGAGGACATCGTCGAAGAGATCACCGGAGAGATCGAAGACGAGTACGATGTCGAAACCCAGCCCTGGAAACACCTCTCCGACGAAACCTGGCTCATCCAGGCCCGAATGGAAGTTTCCCTGATCAACGAACGCCTTCGGCTGGAACTCCCCGAAGGGGATTACGAAACCTTGGGAGGCTTTCTTCTTCAACAGTTTGGAAGAATCCCCGAGTCAGGCGATGAGCTCTTCTTTGATACTCCGGCCGCTTCACTGAAATTCTCCGTACGAAAAGCCAACGCCCGCACCATTGAAACAGTGGTTGTCGAAAAACTGACGACCGACCGGGACAATCAAGCTTAAGTTTTCCCTCCCAATTCCGGGATCGGGTTACACTGTTTCTCGGATGAAGCGCACAGTACTGATCGTCGATGATGTCGCGTTTGTCAGAAAGACTTTGGCGGATATCTGCGCCCAGGCCGACTACCAGGTAGTGGGCGAGGCTCAAGACGGTGCACAAGCCATCGAGATGTATAAGCGGCTGAAGCCCGACCTCGTCACCATGGACATCGTCATGCCCAAGCAGAGCGGATTGGACGCGACTCGACAGATCCTGAAAGACGACAAATCCGCGAAGATCATTATTATCTCGGCGATCGGTCAGGAAAACTTCGTGATGGAAGCCATCAACGTCGGGGCTCGCGATTACATCCTGAAGCCATTTCACTCGGCAGAAGTCCTGAGAACTTTCGAGCGCGTCCTCCTGGGCGCGGAAAAAATGCTGCGGCAAACCGGGAAGTCACCATGAGCCGACACTTCAGTCCTTTCGATTTTTTTGGAACCGGATCGGTCAGACTGTCGCCAGAGAACTGGGAGCTCGGCCTCGAGGAGAATCGCCCAACCGAAGAGACATCGGCCTTTCTCTTTCGAATTGAGTCCGATCCTCTCGAATGGCTGGTCCTGCTCTATCCGAGCGGCTTAGATGACGCACTTTACGCCGAACTGGGGAACGTTTTTGCCTCGCGCGAGGCGGATCGCTTATGCCGCGAAAATCCGGGGGATATCGTCCTCGTCTCCCCTCCTCGTCAAGTTCCGCGAGCCACCCTGGCATCGCTCCTTCGTCTTCCGGCCGAGCGCCAAAAAATCGAGCATCAAGCCCTGAGTGGGACCGTTCAACTGGAGCTTCGCTGGATCCGAGCTGAATCCCTTCCGGGAGGCTTGAATGCTTAAGTTTCTGGGTACGCTCGTGAAACTGAGCCTTTTTGCCGGCGCAGTCCTCATTGCGGGAAGCCTCATCCACATCAACGGACGATCGCTTTCCGAGCACGTCGGACTGAAGCTCTCGCGAATCGAACGTTCCCCTCAAATGAAGTCGCTGAAAAACGAAGCGCGACGCCTGAGCCAATGGCCCAAGCATCGCGCCTCTGGGGGGGAAACCCAGGAAGAACTCGTCGACACGATCGAAGGAATCCAAGCTGCGGGAAAACGCGAGCTTCAGGAAATCATCGACCAGGAAGACTGAGAACCGTTCATCGAACTGCGACGCCAGCGCCCGGGCGCTTCTGCGTCGAAGAAGGTGCTTCCGAGGGAAGCTGCTTCATCTTGTAATCTCCGCAGCGGTTAGCCACCGCACTCATCTGACTGCGGGAGATCTGACCGGTCGATGCTTTCGGATCGATCGAGGCCGATGCCGATGCGGCAAAGCCGAAGACGAAAACGAACATACCCAAGATAGATTTTTTCATGACGTGACAAGCTCCTCTACAGGAACCCATCAGTGCAACGCAGGTGCCAGCCGAACCAGAATTTCATCTCGAAAAAGCGGCCTTTTTTCAGGCACCTACAAGCGCTCTCAAACGACCTCGTTCAAATGGTATGACCGCTGGTTCGACAAATCCCGGCAGGTGTCTGATTCGTAGACACCCTGGCGTTACAATTCGGACACCTGGGTCAGGACCCTTCGACGACTCCCCCGCCTGCGGCCGTCTCGCCCGCGCCGTCTTGGGGCAGGGTCTTCTGGCGTTGATCCGGGTTTGCCGTACAGCGAACCGTCTCCAAGGCCATCTGGCCCGTCTCCTCAGGGGTAGGGGCGGCCGCCAGGGCCTGAACGATTGCAGACGCTAACCCGAGGGTAAACCCAAAAATTATACCAATACCGTTTATTCTCGTCATTTACGCCCCCTCACTCAAAAGGACAGCGAAACGCCAGCTGGGCGCACGATTTCAAGCAGGTTCTGGAAAGCGGTACTGACTTGCATGGCGATTTTCCGCCCAGAGGGGCTGTCGACCTTCTTGATCTCACCACTGTTCCCGTAGGTCACGACGATGCTGCCGAGCTGCGGGTCCGTGATCTCAATCGGCTTCGAGTGCTCGTTATATTTGAAGTCGATTCGGCGCTGGCTTTGGTCGACCAAGCTCCGGATCCTTCCATTGTTGTCGTAGAAAAGCTTCACTCCGTTACCATCGGAGTTCTTGGCAAAACTCAAATTCCCCTTTTCGTCGTACTTGAATTCCGACCAACGGACCTCTTTGGGGTTGGACTTTGACTGGATCTGCACTTTCTCGACCTTGGCCCATTTGGAGTCATAAGTTAGAACGGTTACCTCGCTTGGAGTGCTCTTCCGAGTCACTGCGCCGCGTGCGTTGTATTCAAAGGCCGTCTCTTCACCAGCCTGACGAATCAGGACCGGAAGACCGCAGCACTCGCTATAAGTGGTATCCGTGATCTCCCCATCGAGATTGCTGATCATGCGCTGGGTCCACTCTTCGCCGTCTGCTTTGCGCTTGAAAGTGTACTCGTACGAAGCTTTCGAGACTGCAGTTCCGTCTTTCTCCTTCATTGCGACGCTCACTTTGTAAGCGCCTGCTGGCGAGTTCTCATACGCGTACTCACTGATGGTTCCCGAGCGGTCCGTCAGCGTCTTCACGTTCTCGAATTGCTCGCGCCCGTAATAGGCCACATTCATGGCTGTTCCATCGGAATACGAGATTCGAGTCAAATTGTGGCGGCGGTCGCTACTGTAAGCGTAACCGTAAGTGTGCCCGTCGACGTCTTTGGACTGAACGAGCTCATTCTGATCGTTGTAGCGGAAGGTCGCTTCTTTGCCTTCTTCGCCCTGAATCCGCTCAACCCGTCCCTGGCGGTTAAAGGTCAGGAAAATCTTCCGGTTGAAGTTATCGGTAATCTTCTGAAGTCGGCCATCTTTTCCGTAAGTAAAGTCCAGGTAATTACCATTTCGGTCCGAGACTTTGACCAGGCGACCCGAATCATCAAAACGCTCTGCGCGCCCCTCTTCGGAGCCTCGCAGGTACCCACCCGCTACTCGGACGATCGCTTGATACTTGAAGCGAGTCGAGGCCATGCGGGTATTCACCGGGATTTCCCGGACCTGCACTTTGCCCTCGCGGCGAAGGCGCTCCCACTCTTCCATTCGGAAGCCGGCTTCCTCTTGAAGTCGTTTCACGTAGCGGTTGTACTGATCTGCGCTGGCAAGACCACCCGACTTCCGAACCGCATCAGCAATGGTTCGCGCGGCTTGCTCGATCTCCTTTGCGCCCAAGTTCGGCGGAGTGAACCGGTTCTCTGAGCCCCCTCCAAATTCATTTACGACAATGCTGCCGTCGGCCGCCACTTTCAAGGAAGTCTCGTACTCGGTTCCCCAGCCCCAGCCGAACCATCCTAAGTAAGGGCTCTTCGAATTGTAGACGCGCTCGATCCTGGGCTCGAATCCGCCCGGATAGCGAATATCGACATACCCCACAAAGAAGTTCCCGTTCTTCAGACTGACATTCGCGGACGCAACCGACGACGCCGTCAGTGCAGCAAGGACCCAAACCAGCACACGTTTCATGGGAATCTCCGTTGAAAACAGCGCGAGACCAACGCAGTTAAACGTTAATCTTGATGATTCTCATGATGACAAAGAAGGCTACCACTTCCAACGCCAAAACCACCGTCACGAGCGTCCAGCCCAGCGCGGTGGTGAAAAGTGGACTCATGAATTCAGGATCGGTTGTGTAGAAGACGACTCCGAGAATAGGCGGCATCGCCATCACGAACATCCCCTGATAGAAACCTGACGCGGTCAGCACCTGAATTTTTTTCTCGACCTTGATTCGTTCCCGAATGGTCGTGGCGATGGTGTCGAAGCTCTCCGCCAAATTTCCGCCGGTCTCTTTTAGAATATTGATCGAGGTTACCAGCATCTCAACGTCATCGGCTCGCATCCGCTTTGCCATGCTATTGAGCGCCTCTTCCAGAGGCACACCGAGTTTATTTTCGCCCAGAACCAGGTTGAACTCTTGCCGTACCGGATCGGGCATCTCTTGCACGACCAAACCGATGGCCTGAGGAACCGACAAACCGGACTTCAGTCCGTTCGACATCAAGTTCAATGCGTCCACCAGCTGAAACAAGAATCGCTCAAGCCGGCGCTGATAAAGCCAATCCACCAAAGGACGCGGCAACTTCCAGCCGGCCACCGCCACGACGCTCCCGAACAGGAGCCCAGGGAACCACTGGGGCAAGAATAAGAGAAAAACAAGTGACCCCGCTCCGAAGCTGATTCCGAACAACCCCAGGAGCACTCGGTCCGATGAAACATCAATGAACATCTGATTCAAGCGCTCGACGATGTAGTCCCGAGTGCCGAGGCTCTGGTACCTGAGCCACTCCAAAAGGCGAGCATTGTAATGATAAAGCGCCACGAACAGCCCCGAAGAAAACAACAGCAGGCCGATCCACTTCATGAAAACCGAGGTATCCATGGCCCGTTACCGAAAGGTCACTTCGCGGCGAACAGCTGCCGCGAAACCTTCATTCCTTTCTGCTCCATCTCTTCGACGAACTTCGGGATGAAGCCGGTTGGAACGAACCGGCCCACCACTTTGCGACGTTTATCGATCCCTTCCTGGCGATAGACGAAGATATCTTGAAGCGAAACGACATCCCCCTGCATCCCCGTGACTTCAGTGATGTGAGTAATTTTTCTTGAGCCATCCGACAGACGGCTTTGCTGGATGATGATGTTCACTGCCGAGGCGATATTCTCTTTGATCGCTTTTGCAGGAAGATTCAGCCCCGACATCATGACCAGGGTCTCGAGACGGGCCAGGCACTCTCGCGGGTTATTCGAGTGAAGGGTTGTCAAAGACCCTGAGTGGCCAGTGTTCATGGCTTGAAGCATATCGAGTGCTTCCCCGCCTCGGCATTCCCCGACCACGATTCGGTCAGGACGCATCCGCAAGCACGATTTGATCAGATCGCGAATGCTCACTTCGCCTTCGCCCTCAATATTCTTGGGGCGCGTCTCCAAACGCACCACATGGTCCTGACCGAGCTGAAGTTCGGCAGAATCCTCAACGGTGATGATTCGTTCGGTCACGGGAATGAAGTTCGAAAGAACGTTCAAAAGAGTCGTTTTACCGGAACCGGTACCCCCGGAAACCACAATATTGAGTTTGGCTTCCACGCAGCTTCTCAGGAAGTCGGCGATCTCATCCGTCATCGACCCGAACTGAACCAGGTCTTTAGCTTCGATCCGCTTCTTTGGAAACTTCCGAATCGTGATGGTCGGTCCTCTCAGCGCCAAAGGCGGGATGATGACGTGCACCCGCGATCCATCTTGAAGGCGCGCATCTACATAGGGCACTTTCTCGTCCACACGACGCCCAAGCGGCGTCACGATTCGCTCGATCACGGTCATCATTTGCTGCTCAGACGTAAACGTCACTTTTGACATCTGCGGTTTTCCTGAGCGCTCGATGTAGATCTGATCGCGAGCATTGACCATGATTTCGCTCACGGAGTCGTCTGACAGAAGGTCTTCCAGTGGTCCAAGCCCCAAGGCTTCATCCAGAATCTCTTTCACCATCTGGCCTTTGAGTTCGCGAGTTCCCAGAAGACCCGAGGTATCTTCGCCATCCAAAATCTCGATAATACCTTTTTGCGTTTTCTCGCGAAGGATCGCGCGCTGCTTGGCATCGTTCGTATCGGTGCTGACCTTCTTCAGATCCATCTTCTCGACTAAGGCACGATGGACTCGAAGCTTCATCTGCGTCCAAGCGTCAAGAGGAGCGGAGTGGCTTCTCGCACCCGGACCACCGCTTCCGCTCGGGGCCTCGGAACCGCCCGACGAAACCACTTGAAGCCCCTGAGGACCTGCGGCCGCTTTTGCGGCCGTTCCCGATGGCTTTTTCAAGCGCGCGAGACTCTCCAGGAGACGCCCCTGTTGGATACGACGAACGAGGTCGTGATAGCCACGCGAGATGGCGCTATTCGGAGCAGAAAGAACTAGTGGAACGCTTTTCGCCAATGCGCCATCACAGGCTGCAATGTCTTCCGGAATGGCCGAGAAGATCTGTTTACCCAGGTTCTTTTGAATCAACTGTGGATTCACGATTTGCGAAGGGTGATACCGATTCAAAATGACCTGCACCCTCTCGGGCGGAAACAAAAGCTCTTGGAGTTTACTCAAGACGCGTCGGGTTTGATTCACCACGATGACGTCGGCCGTAGTCACGCAGAAGATAGCTGTGGCGTGCTCG
>JACCDO011997726.1_pt1 | contig 18874 bp, 7 predicted proteins | sample 7446101 | NCBI WGS metagenome assembly JACCDO01 (sample SAMN15323440, study PRJNA562643) | freshwater metagenome | isolation source: river surface water | place: USA:Blue River Watershed | collected 2017-08-16 | reverse complement strand
CGAAGCAGCTGGTTGGACACTAGGTGCAGCTTCATCTGGAGTTGTATCTATTCAGAATAGATAATTTTTTTAAATTATCAAAAATAGGGGGCTTGTCCCCCTATTTTCTTATCTAGGTAAATAATGATATGTCGTCAAATTGGGCTCTACCTACCATTGTTAGTCAATACGCAGAAGCTGAAGCAGAAAGCACTCACATCTCATGGTTAGACGTAGATAATTTTAATAGTTTAAAAAATCTTGATGGAAAGTCTATTAAGACTTCTAGAGACCTATTACATATAGCTAGAGATCCTAAACACGATATAAAAGAAAAAACTTATTTTTTAAGAATAACAGGATTTCAATTTGTTAATATACCAGATACTATAAACGGCATTGAAGTTAAATTAACAATGAACAGATTTGGCAGAATTACAGACGAAACAATTCAGCTATGTCTTAATAATGAATTAATTGGCGATAATTTAGCAAATTTAGATTTAAAACCTATTAAGACATATGGCGGAGAAACAGAACTATGGAATACAACTTTAAATTTATCAAATGTTCAAAATTCAACATTTGGAATTGCCTTACGATTTCAAAGTCATCCAAGGTGGCCTCATAAGACCGGCGCAATGATAGACTCAGTTCAAATAAGAATTCATTAAAAAATAAATACATCTGAGGATCCATAATGACTACCAATGTATTAAATTTACCAGGCGACTATCAACTACTAGCGAATAACGGCTATGTATATATTAATGCAGGAGCGACTCCTCCTGTTACTAGTGCCATCGGAAGCAGAACCGCTACAATAAGCGCAAACTCAGGAGCAACATTAAAAACTACCGGAGGTCCTGCAAAAATTCTTGCAGGCGCTGAAATAAATGCACTTCAAAACACAGGTAATGGCGTTTTTATTACTGGTCAAGGAAAAATTAATGTTTTTAACAGAGATGTTATAACTGTTGAATCATTAGGAGTGGATCAACTTGGAAAAATATTTTTAAAATCTGGATATAGCATCAACATTGTTTCTGAAAATATTTGGAACAAAGGTGAAAAAATAATTTTAGGAGGCTCGACGCAAGATGTTGATACTGATCTTGAAAATTCACAACTTGCAATAACATCTGATGATACTATTGATCCTCGTGCAAAATTTATTAATAGTCTACTTCCATTTGAAAGTGCTCAATATGATCTAGGTGATGCAGCCTATACCTGGAATGCATTGAACTTTGAAAAATTAGAACAATGGGGAGACGGAGCTGATAATCGAAACATATTCAATAACACTGAAAACGTTGGCAACCCTTATCTAAGAGATCCGGATGACTGGCTGTGGGATGGCCTATATGACACTGAAGAACATCGTCGACTAGGTAGCGTATATTTTGCTGGTGGTGTTGGTATTGAAAAAGATTTAAACGTTGGCGGACACATTTATGGTCGTATTGAAATTGCCAATACTTCTTTTGCAGTTTTAGTTACAGCTACAAACGTTGACCAAGACCTACATCCTATTTTTGTTGTTAACACAGGACAAGAAATTGTATTCTTAGATGAAATAGGTGTAGATCCTTTAGCTCCTGGTCTAAGATACAATCCTTTCTGGGGTAGACTATCCACTGACAGAGTAAAAGTAGCAGCCGACGATCCAACAACTGATGAAGAAACTGGTGCTTTAATTGTAGCAGGCGGTGTAGGGGTTGGCGAAAGTGTATATGTAAAAAAAGATGTTACAGCTGAAAATGTTCTTCCGCAAGGAGATGAAACTGGTAGCATAGGTAACACTACTACAGTTTGGGCCGAAGCTTATGTAAATGACATTTACACAAAATTAATTACATCTAAGACTGGACCGGTAACTATTGCTCCTGAAGGAAAAGCAACAGACATTATTGGAGACATTAGAGTAAGAGGAACTAATCCAATAGGAACAGCACCTGTTGTAACAAATATTTTATATGTTACAATGGATGGTAGTGATACTAACGATGGTAGAGCAATGGATCCTAGCAGAGCTTGCCGAACTGTTGGCGGTGCTATAAACAGTCCTTACTATCAACCAGGAACACAGATTCGTGTTGCTCCAGGTCACTATTTTGAAGATAATCCTCTTCAATTAAAACCATATACCAGTATCATGGGTTCTGATATTAGAACTACTAGTATCGAACCGTTGAACAAAACACAAGACTTATTCCATTTAAATTCTGGTTGCTACCTAGCATTCATGCAATTCTTAAATGGTCGAAGCGGTCTATTAGAAGGCGACTATGCACCAGGATTTAATAGAGGTGCATATTGCACAGCATTCCCTCCGTTAGAGGGAGATGAGCGTATCGATCTATTCCATTCTCCATATGTTCAGAACTGCACCAACTTGAGTGGTCCTTGGCTCAAGGATGGAACTATGTTTACTCCTGCCCAGACAGTTCAAATACCAAAGGCAGTAGGAACAGGAACTTGGGCAAGAAATACCACAAGTATCGTAGTCAATGTTGATAACGGCACAATTGAACGAGGCATGACCATTAACGTTGGTCAAACAAATCCAGGTTTCTTTGATGCTAGAACATTGATGTTAGCCAATAAACCGTTCTTGCAAGAACAGGTTGTTGCCTATGTTGACAGAACTTTTAACTCAGGAACATTTGTCTATAACACTTTAACATGTTCTCGAGATGTTGGATTAATTGTTGACAGTATTGCATTAGACATGCTACAAGACAGCACCAGTGAAAGTATTTTTGCTGGATTGCAATATTGGAATCAAAGCGGATCTGCTATTCCTGGACAAGAAACTACAACAACCGCAGCCATCAGCTATCTAAGAGATTTAGCGGTAGGAGTTGTTCATTCATCGGTAACAGCTACCGTTGCTTCGTTGTTTAACACAATTACTAATATCATAACTGTTGGAACAGTTGGGGTCACAGACCAAATTGTATCTAACGGTCTAGCATCAACATCAACATCGACTGTTAATTCGTTTGATGCTTTAATCAGCAATAAAGCTACATTCCAAACACAGGTAATTAGTTGGATCACTGCTAATCATCCAACCTTTACCTATACCACTGCAACCTGTGAAAGAGACGTTGGGTATATTATCGACTCTGTTGCCTTTGATTTGTTGCACGGCGGTAATAAACAAAGTATTAAGAGCGGTGTTTATTATTATGGCAATAACGAAAATTCTACTGCTATACCTAATGAAATACCTCAGACTACTGCGGCCTACAATTTTATTAAGTCGTTAATACCAAATATTGTTAAAGCTGAAGCAATTGTAGAACCATATCAACTTGCAGTTACCCAAGATACAAGTTTAAATCCTGCAAGCGACTATGAAGTTGCAACATTGTTGAACAGAATCGATATTATTACTAACATAATTCGAAATGGTCCAGATGAAGTTGCTTCAAGAATTCCTATTAATATAACTTCTAATGAAACAACGGCTGTGGCCAATGCATGGGCATTATTGGTAGCTAACCGAGAATTTATCAGAGCAGAAGTTATTGCTTACTTAAATGGATTTGGAACATTTAACTATTCAAGAGAAAAATGTTTCCGAGACGTTGGTATACTTGTTGAAAACGTTGCCTATGATGCAGCATTTGGTGGAAACCAAAAAGCTGTAGAAAGTGGTTTAGCATACTACGACGGAGTTGTAAGTTTAATTGCCGGCCAAGAAAGTCAAACTACTGCGGCAATTGATTACTTAAATCAACTTTGCCAGCAGGTTATCTTAAACACTACCTGCACAAACCTATTAGGAAATACAGCGACTTATGTTCAGGTTATTAACACCGTCCTTACAGGTGGCGGAGTAGCCAGCAGATCTGTAGACGATCTGTTTAACATAATTGTAGATATCATTAACAACGGTCCTAGTGTTGCTCCTGATCTATACACAAGTCCCGGACCAGACGCGGCATTTGTCAGCGCAGAAGTGTTGATGCAGGCCAATAGAGAATTCATACAACAAGATACTATCAACTATATTAATAATCTTGTTCAACAATTCCCATATAGTGAAATGAAATGCCGTAGAGATACTGGATTAATTATCGACTCTCTAGCATTTGATTTATTATATCCAACTGCTGAAAATAGCCAATCTACCTTTGCAGGGTTACAGTATTGGAATCAAGGAACATACGTAGGAGATATTGCAGTCCAATTAAATCCTACAGTTGAAGCAATGAAGTATCTAAGAGATACGGCTGTAAAAATAATTCAAAATATTACACCAGAAGATGACCTAGTTGCAAGATACCAAACTGTTATTACTCAAGAAACTAATCTTGAACCAGCAACATATCTAGAAGTAGAAGGCATTAATAGACTATTCAATTATATTATTGAAATAGTTGAGGGTAATAGCTTAGGTTGGACTGACAGAATTGTTTCAAACGGTGAGGTAAGTGAATTTGCATCGGTTCACAATGCAGTTGATTTATTAAGAGCTAACAAAACTTATCTTGCTTATGAAATAACAGCTTTTGTTGACGACACAAATCCAGGGTTTACCTATGATGTTGCAAAATGTCGTAGAGACGTCGGATACTTAATTGATTCAGTAGTATTTGATTTATTACACGGCGGTAATAGGCAATCTGTTCAAGCAGGTTTATATTATTACGGTCTTGATGGATCTGAAATTACAATTCAAAATCAAGAAATACAAACCACAGCGGCTTTTGATTATTTGGCAACTATTGCAGGAAGTGTTGTAAGAAATATTCCTGTAACTGCATATCAGTCTACAGTAGAACAGGTGTTTTCAACATCAACTGCTACAATAGCTGAAGTTAACGAAATTGTAAGAATTAAAAATACAATTACAAATATTATTACAAATGGACCTAGTGTTGCTGTAGAAAGTGTGCCAATTGCGTTTACTGCAACAACTTCAAGCAGTGCGTTAGCAGCATTTGACCTCTTATACTTGAACAAAGATTTCTTAGTTGAAGAAACTATTGCGTATATTGATAGAACATATAATCCTACTAGCTTCAATTACAATGAAGCTAAGTGCTACAGAGACGTAGGTCTAATTGTTGATGCAGTAAGTCAGGATATTTTATTACAAGGTAATTACAAGAGCTTAGAAGCAGGATTATCATATTGGACATTTGGAAAGAGTTATATTGATGGGCAAATCACTACAACTACAATGGCAATTAATCATGCTAGAGATATTGCTTTACAAATTATTGCCAACCAACCAGTAACTCCTCAAACTGGCACAATTATTACACAAATTATTAATCCATTCTTCCAGTATGGTGGCGATTACATGCCTCAAGAAGCTGTAAGAAGAAACTTTAATATTATTACTACTATTATTGAGAACGGACCATTGTATGCTCCTCCAAGATACTATGGTGGCGGTGTATTTGCCCTAGTTGGAATCAACGGTGCTGATGTTCAAATTGCTCCTCAAGTAACTTCTGTTACGACACTAACTTCGGGAACTTATGTTGTTGGATTGTCGACCGCAACAATAGGCTTTGGAACAAATGCCACATTGTATTTTGGTGATACTACAACTTATCCTTACAGAGACAATGAAGTCGAAGAGCTAAGTCTAGAATTCACTGGTAATGCTTCAACATGGAACGAAAGAAAGGTAGACCCCAAGGGTGGTATGGGCGGAAGTCTTGTTGACGGAGCTGTTGTTAGTGCTCGAAGCCCAATTCAATCTTTTGTTTATGATGCGTTTACGCAGTTAACACAGGGTGGTCGCGGAGTTCACATTAAGAACGACGGTTACGCACAGTTAGTTTCTGTGTTTACAATTTTCTCAAGCATTGGTGTTGAAGTTGAAAGCGGTGGTATTGCTTCTATTGTTAACAGTAACGCCAACTTCGGTGATATCTGTTTGCAAGCTAAAGGCTTTGGATCGAGAAAGTTCACAGGAACAATATACAATCCTCCGTTTAAGGCTTATCCAGAAAGTCCTAACATTCCTGGCAGCGATTACTTTAACCAGTATTATCCAAATGGATTCTGGCCAAACAATGCTCAGGTAATGGTATTCTTACCAGACCTAGACGATAGACCTCACATTTCGTTGGTTATGGAAGTAGAACCACCTGACAGCTACTTAAATGAACAAGGTTTCCCAGGATTCCTAAATGCAAGTCCAACAACTGGAACATTGATAACAGGAACAATTACTTTAACTGGTATAGATAATACTGGAATTGTAATTGGCAATTATGTTTATGTAAGAGATCAGTTCGGTAGTCAAACTGGAACTAACGGTCTAATGTATGTTCAAACCGGCACCATAGTTACTGACTTGGGCTATCAAAGTGTTACTTTAAGCAAGGCTTTAACCAGCGGCGGCGAAGATGCAACAAATACTGCCAATAGTTACAATAATAACTATTTTGACTTTTACTTCTGCGGTAATGCATACTATACAGTCTTGAGTAGTGTTGTAGGAAATAATCCTCAATACAATAGTTTGAATCAAGAAATTCCAGATGGGGTTAATATTCTTTCTACAGCTTCGACTGGCGGCGATACAAGTCAAGTTCCTGCACACATTGAAGCATTACAATATTTGAACAGTTTAACTAACCAAGTTATCAATAATGTTCAAATTACAAGTCTACAATCAGGTGCTAATTCTTCTACACAGGTAAGGAATTTATTAGTTACTGGCGGTGGAGAATCTCAACAGTTTATTGATTTAAGATACGGAGAAATGATAGATATTATCAGCGCTCCAACAGTCACCGATGCTGAAAATATTATTAAGCCTTCGTTAAGGACTAAGACAGGCCCCGCTGTTGCAGGAGCCGGTAGTGCAATTACATTAATTGCAGACAACATTGATTTCTTAGCAGATGAAGTAAATCAGTATGTTAAAAATAATTTTACGTTAACAGCATTTACCTATGACGAAACAATCTGCAGAAGAGATGCTGGATATATTATTGATGGCACATATTATGATGTAATTTTAGGAACAAACTATAACGCAGTAGTTTCTGGAATTGCTTATCAACGAGGTATAGCAAGTTCTCAGTCAGTTCTTGACGACGAAATTACTCAAACATTAGCAGCTATAAATTACATTAAAGAAAGATCAGCAGTATCTTTGACTTCTAGCACTGTTGCAGTTTCTAGAGCTAATGCAGCCTATGACGAAATCATAGACATTATCAACGGAGACGGAGAAGCAGATGCTGATCCTATAGTATTCCCAAGCCCAACTGGAGTTGATGCTAATAAAGAAAAGGCTAAAAATCTTTTAGTTGCAAATAAAGAATTTATTAAAGCTGAAATTGTAGCCTGGATAAATGCTCAAATTGCAGGCGGTGCAGGTATTTGGTCTGGATTTACATATAACTCAGAGAAATGTGCTAGGGATGTAGGTTACCTTATTGATGCTCTTTGCTTTGATATTTTATATGACGGCAACTGGGCTAGCAGAATTTGTGCAGATGCATACTTTACAAATGCAGTCTCGGTTATTCCAGGAGAAACTGCTCAAACTGTTGCAGCCTATAACAGATTGTCTACAGTCTGCCAGCAGGTGGTTATCAATACTGCGGTAACAGTTTCTAGTGGTAATGCACTAACTCAAAATACAAGTTTACCTCCAGCTTCTGGAACTGAAACAACACGTTGCGACACACTATTACAAATAGTTGAAGATGTAATCAATGCTGGAAGTCTTTCTGGATTACCTGCATTAGTTACTCCTACAATTGCATGGGCAACAGCAGAAATACAAACAGCCGCAGCTCAACTATCTTCAGATAAAGCAGGTATCATTGACGACATGATTGATTATATCAACGAAAACTTTGTTGGTGTCATCAACTACGATGAGGATAAATGTAAGAGAGATGTGAAGATTACTCTACAAAGATTAATCTACGATTTACAAACAGGCGGAAGATATAATTCTGTAATGGTTGGATTAAGTTACTGGAGAAGATACGGAACTCATCACATTGTGAGCTTAGGCGAAAACGTGACAAGAACAGACCTATTCCCAGATGGTGCTACAGTTAATTTCTATCAAAGAAGTTATATTAGCGCATCAGGATATGTTTTTGAATACGTTGGCGCAGGAACAAACTACGGAGCACTTCCACAGAGAGGTGTTGCAGATCCGGTCCAAAGTAGAGAAGTAGTTCAGTTAGGATCTGGTAAAGTATTCTTTACTTCTACCGATCAAAACGGTGACTTTAGAATCGGTCCAGGATTGGTAATCAGTCAAGCAACTGGTGTTTTAAGTGGTAGAACATTTACTAAATCGTTGTTTGCAAATATGACCCCATTCATATTAGCAATTGAATCGGGCGGTGCAGGTTAAAAGGAAAAATTATGGCATTAATTCCATTAAACACGTTTAAAACAAAAACATCGTTATTAACAAATGTGTCAACAACGACAGTTTATACAGCTCCTATTGGGGTTACTAGTATTATTCTGATGGCACAAATTGCTAATATAAGTTCATCGACACAATCGGTAAACTTTATTCATCATAGAAATAGACCGGTGCTAGCTGATGCTCAAGGTAACGGAGCTCAGGCAGGCAATATTGATAGTTACCTAGTGAGAAATTTTGAAATTCCTCCAGGGGATGCAGGTTCTGTATTGGCAGGTAAATTAATTATCGAAAGTCTAGATAGCATTAGGTGCGGAGCATCAAGTGCAGGAACATTGCAACTAACATTGAGTGTGTTAGAAACAGCTAATAATTAATAGAGATTGATATGCCTAGTTTATTAAGTGGAAAAACATTACGTCGAGGCGGTAGCGGCGAATTCATTGACTTACAAGGAGCTCAGCCGCAACTCCCTGCCACTGATACTACCGAAACAGGCTTTACACTAATTACAGATTCATTATTAAGAACTAGTTATAAATCAAGTCTTGGATTTATAGATTTTTCTACAGCCTCAATGTATAGTATCTTACCAGAAGGAACTGTGAGAATTATCGCATCTGGCACTACATTCTTGTCAACTTCAACAGCAAGTGGAACATTAGTTGTAACTGGTGGTGTTGGTATTGGTGGAAATCTTCATGTAAAAGAAGATATAGTTGTAAATGATATTACTATAGGTAAAGGCTACGAAGGTTACAACAATATAGTTGTAAGAGGATCATCAACATCGACTCCTAATGAATTCTCAGAAGGTTATAACAGTGTTGCCATAGGTTACGATGTATTAAAAGAATTAAACACAGCCTACAAAGATATTGCTATTGGTAGATATGCATTAAGTTCCGGAACCGCTATTCGAAACAGTATAGCCATCGGCGACAGTGCTTTAAGAAGAATTGGATCAGTTCCTTATATTGCATGTCCGAATCCAATTACAGCAATCACCCAAGCAAATCCAGTAGTTGTAACATCAGTAGCACACGGACTAACGACTGGAACTGAAGTTACATTTGCCAATGTTGGCGGCATGACTGAACTTAATAGTCAAATATTCTATATCGATGTATTAACTGCAAACACAGTAGCATTATACGAAGATAACATTTTAGGTTCAGGTTTAGACGGCACAGCATTTAATACTTTTACTAGTGGTGGCGTTTTAGCATCTACAATCGTAAAGTCAAACAATATTGCCATAGGCACTGACGCTGCCAAGAATTTAATCAATGGAGAATTAAACTTCTTCATGGGTGATAGAGCCGCTGTCAACATGACCACTGGTTCTTACAATATTATTATAGGTCATGAGAATATTGAAAACGTTACACGCGGTAACGGTATCATCAGTATTGGTGGTGATAACATTGTTGACGGAAAAGACAACCAAGTCAATATAGGTAGTATTTTCTATTATGACGGTGATGGATATACTTACATCAGTTCGGATACAGAAGTAGGTTTAGGCACTGAGTCGACTAGCACCCAATCTGGAGGGCTTGTTGTATTTGGTGGTATTGGTGCTAGCGGAAAAATATATAGCGTTGGCAGCGGAATTGCATCTGAAAATCACTTGTTATATACACCAAGTGTAACTATTACAACGTCGTCCGCGGTGCCGCCGCAGAATCCAAGGGTAGGTGATTTCTGGATCGATGCATCATTGCCAGCATATTTGCAATTTGTAAGAGACGGAACTAGCACATTCTGGATTCAAATTGGAGCAGTTTAATTAAAGAGTAAAAAATATGGCAGATTTAGGATTTCCAACTAACCCATCCCCTGGACAAGTTGTAACGATAGGGAGCAAAACATATCAATGGACCGGCTATGCTTGGGTCATTCTTTCTGTTGACACAGGAGTTGTTTCTCAACTAACAGTTACCAACCTTGTTATAACAACTACTACTAATGCAGTGTCTACGCAGTCAGGTGCGTTAATTGTTGCAGGCGGTGTAGGTATTGGAGGTGACCTTTGGGTGCAGGGTGAATTTTATCTTAACGGTAGCGTTATTTTAACAACATCAACCTTCAACGGAACACTAAACGGTGGTGATGACATTCTTATCACTGACATAGGTGGTGGAACATTGCGTTGGGATAACACTTCTACACTACAAACAGTAACAGGTAGAGGGTTTACTACTACAAATAGAATTAATATCACAAATACTACTGAATCGACGTCAACAAACACAGGCGCATTAACTGTATCTGGTGGTATTGGTGTTGCAAAACGAGTAACTTGTGAATCTATTAGAATTGCTGATGCAGTATTAGATTCAACTAGAACAACGGTAAATACTACTGCTTCAACAGTTATAGACACTTTTAGTTTAACAGAATTTAGATCAGCAAAGTATTTGATTCAGATAGATGAAGGTATCGGCGGAGCAGCAGATTTTGAACTAATAGAAATTTTATTAGTTGCTGATAACGCAGGAAATGTATATCCAACTGAATACGGTGTTGTTACTTCAAACGGTGATCTAGGAACATTTGATGCAGAAGTGGTAGGCGATACAGTAAATCTTTACTTTACTGCTTATACTGTAACTGCAAAAACTCTTAAGGTATTAAGAACTGGGATAGCAGCGTAAAGAATATAAAAACATGTCACTAACACCAACCAATAGAGATTTATTCATTAAGGCGGGTCTAACTGTCCAGGGAACCGCTACGGTAACTGGTCCTACAGGAATGACTGGGACGTTGCAGGTCAACGGCGGAGCAGCAATAGCCAAAGATACATATATTGGCGGTTTAGTTAATGTTAATGAAACAATCACAGCAGATGGTGCTATTCAAACCAATGATACAACACACGCATCTACAACAACACCTGTTGCCTCATTAGTTGCTTTAGGCGGTGCGTATATTGCAGATAATCTTGTAGTATCAAGCACAGCATCTAACATTAGTGTTCCTGATCTTAACGCAGTTTATGTTAAAGGTGGAGCATACATTGACGGGTCATTGACTGTTCTAGGAACAATCAATGCGTTTATTGACTTAGCAGTTAACACCGCAACAAACTTATACGGTGGACTACCTGATCAAATTCCTTATCAAAACAATGTAAGCGATACAACATTCTCTACAGATTTTACATTTGATGGAAGCACATTTAGAGTTACTACTGGAGTTTCATCTACATCAACAGAAACTGGATCTATAATTACAGACGGTGGTGTTGGCATTGGTGAAAATTTAAATGTTGGCGGAAACGTAACAATCACTGGTAATTTAGATGTAAATCAAATAACATCAAACCATATTGACACAGATTCGTTAACTGCTACATCGATTACAGTAACTGATATTAATGTTGAAAATTTAACATTAACAAACATTGTTGTTTTACAAACTGCTGATTTAAATGCAGTTTCAGCCGAAGCACTAACTGCTACTTCTATTGATATAGTTAGCGGTATTATTGATGATCTAACAGTCACAAATACTCTAACAACATTAGATTTAGTTGTAACTGGCACATCAGTATTAAATGATATTTCTGGAAATTCACTATTTGTAACTGATTTTACAGCAACAAATATAACTGTTAACAATCTATCATCTTTAACTGCTGTAATTTCGGAAAGTTTTACTACTACTGATCTTCAAGTTACTAATATTGCAACAATTAGCACAGCTACAGCTACTTTTGTTTGGGCTAACACTCTCACAGTTCAGAAAAATTTAGTAGTAATAGGAGATGAGCAGTCTATATCAACGCAGTCTGGAGCCTTGCAGGTCCTTGGCGGCGTGGGTATTGGAGGAAACTTATATATTGGTGGTGAACTAGTTGTAGATAAAATCACAGTTGCTCTTACAACTATTACTACTACAGTAGTTGTTACTGATGATATCATTGAAACTACAAACGGCAGCGATGCAATCAATACGTTAACAGGTGCATTAAGAGTTAGAGGCGGCGCTGGTATTGGTGGTGACATCCACACTGGTGGAAGATTTTATGGTGACTTAACTGGTGTAGCAACTACTGCATCTTTTGCAATTCTTGCTGATTTTGCCAATACATCAACAACAGCTACAGTTTCTATTAATGCATTAAATGCATACCTAGCTACAACAGCAACAAACATTGCAGGCGGAACAGCCGGACAAGTTCCTTATCAAACAGCACCAGGGGTTACTAGTTTTTATGGCCCCGGAACATTAGGCGATATCTTAGTAAGTCAAGGAACTAATGCACCCGTATATCAAAATACATTAACTCTTGCAGGAACTACAGAAGCTGTCAGCACCGAAACTGGTGCATTACAGGTCAGGGGTGGTGTTGGTATTGGTGGAAAACTTTATGTTAACCAGCAAATTTATTCCGAAGGTGCAGAAGTTATAACAACTTCTACACTAGGTCCGCTAACTGTTTCAATGATTCTAGCAGGAACAGACACCCAAGTTTCTACATCAACAGGCGCGGTTACTATATGGAATAATTCTACACTTCAGTCTGTAACTGAAAGAGGCAGCATAACAAATGTTGCTGTGGCTATTAACAACACATTAACAGTTAATACTGGCACAGTAGAAATTACTTCGGGCGCTGATTCATCATCAACTTCAACTGGTGCTCTAAAAGTATTAGGTGGTGTTGGTGTTGGCGGATTATTATATGCCCAAGATTTAAGAACAGTTTCAGACAAAGTTCACATTGGACAAAATGCTGGACTAACTAATCAAGGATCTAATGCTGTTGCAATTGGTAAGCAAGCAGGAGAAAATAATCAACCTGCTGGCAGCATTATTATAAACGCCTCTGGATCTGCTCTGAATGGAACCCAAGCTGGTCTATATGTAAATCCGATTAGAAATGATGCTACTTCTTCTGCAACATTTAGTATTGCATATTACAATCCAGTTACTAAAGAAGTTACCTACAATACTCGTCCAGAACCGTTCAATGGCGGAACTATTACACTGCCATTGTCGATTACTACACAAACAAACGCACTAGATACTACTACCGGAGCATTAATTATTGGTGGTGGAATGGGCGTTGGCCGAGATGCATACTTTGGTGGAGATGTTAACATTCAAGGTGCGGCAATCTTTGAAGGTCCTGTTATCTTCCAAGGAACTTCTACAATCGTTGCATCTTCTCAAACAGTATATACTGACAACATTATTAATTTACACTCACCTCCTGGTGGTGTTCTTGAATTATGGACCTACGATGATGACAAAGATATTGGTCACGTATATCATTGGTATGATACTCAAGATAGAAATGCATTCCTAGGTCTACATAATGAAAGTGGTTTCTTAGAATGGTATTCTAGCGGAACTTTAGGAACCAGCACATTTGTTAACGGTGTTTATGGAACTTTTAGAACAGGCGGCATCAAATTACTACATGCTACTGCTTCTACAGGATCAGCTACTGGAGCATTAACAGTTGTAGGTGGAGTTGGTGTTGGTGGTGATGTTTATGCTCGAGCATTCTATGCAACAACATCTAGTTATGTTGACAACGCATTAATTATTACCACTGCCACTGTTAACAATTACGCTAATCAGACATTTATCTATGCAGGAACAGACACTGCGGTCAATACCAGCACAGGTAATATTACTATATGGAATACTTCTACATTACAGAGTATAACCAACAGAGGTAATTCAACAAATAATGCTATATCAATTACCAACCAAACTGCTGCAACCAGCACCTCTACCGGTGCATTGACGGTCATTGGTGGTGTTGGTATAGGTGAAAAATTATATGTAGGTGGCAATTTAAATGTTACTGGAATCAGTAACTTTGCAGGATTGACCACAGTAACAAATACAACCAACGCAAGCTCTACAATTACAGGAGCATTGGTAGTTACTGGTGGTGTTGGTATCGGTAAGAGCTTGTATACTAATGTTCTTTTTGCCAATACAACTAGCTATGTTAACAACGCAGAAATTATAACCACCGCTACAGTTAACAACTATGCTAATCAGACATTTATCTATGCAGGAACAGACACTGCGGTCAATACCAGCACAGGTAATATTACTATATGGAATACTTCTACACTACAAAGTGTAACCAACAGAGGTAATTCTACAACCAATATATTATTGGTAAAAAATACTACAGTATCCACTTCTACAATAACTGGTGCTCTACAAGTCTACGGTGGTGTGGGGGTTGGTGAAAGCATTTATGCAGGAAATGATATCTATTCTGCCAACAGGATAGGATTTACCAGCGGAGGAACTAACAAAGTATACCAATATTATAATACAGTAACCAATAGTATAGATACGGTATTTGTATAATGGCAACTGTAGCATCTAGATTAACATCGACCGGAACATTGTTTATTGCCGGCGAATTTGATGAAGTTACTACATCTAGTATTCGCCTAACTGTTAATAATCAATATGCCGCTTTGTTAGACGAAGTAACATTACAAGATAATTCAGTTACGTTTACGCCAAACCCGTCATATGGTGAACAGGCTGTTTTTCAAGATACTGCTGATTCTAATCCGAATTTAAGATGGAGGTTTGGCCAAGGAATTAGTTATCCTCGAGAACTCAACGCTTACATATATAACGGTAATGTTGCCTTAGGCACCGAAGTGTATGTTAAATGGCAGAATCAAATTACCTTAAACGGGGGCTCGACTTGGGTCGATCAAGAAGCATACCTAGGAACAGTAGTCGGATTTGATGGAATGGGTAGTGCAGATACTGCATATCTTTATGTAACAAATCCCCTTGGGATTGCATGGCGCCCAAGTAGCAATGGAACTTTTATTCCTGGAAATATCGTAGCATATCAATACACCTATGTTAGATTTGCAACTCCTTCAGTAGCTAGACGAGAAACAAGCACAGGAACTTTAATGGTTAGTGGTGAATTTGATGAAGTCAATAAACCAACATAAAAATATAGAATAAATATAAGACTATGGCAAAACTCTTAACAGGAACAAGAATTTACGGAACGGCAACAGTTGATACAATACTGTATGTCAATAGCACCACCAATGCATCGTCGACCACTACCGGAGCGTTACAAGTCATAGGCGGAGCCGGTATTGGTGGCAATTTATATGTTGGAGGCACTGTAAATGCAGGTTCTCTTGTTGGAGTAATTACCACTGCAACTAATTTAGCAGGTGGCGCAAGCGGCAGCTTGCCATACCAAAGTGGTGCTGGTGCAACAACATTTTTATCTATTGGTTCTAGCAGCACTATTCTATCTAGTAATGGCAGCGCTCCAACTTGGGTTAGTGCTTCTTCTCTTGTAGCAGGTAATGCAACTACTTCTACAAACATTGCAGGTGGAACAGCAGGCCAAACTCCCTACCAAACAGCCCCGGGAATTACCAGTTTTTATGGTCCCGGAACAGCCGGTGACGTATTAGTCAGTAGAGGAACCAGTGGACCAACTTACCAAAATACATTAACACTAGCAGGAACCTCTCAAGCAACATCAACTCAAACTGGTGTATTGCAAGTTAGAGGTGGTGCTGGTATTGGACTAGATCTATTTGTTGGTAATAATCTTAATGCTAAGAGTGCAACAATTACCAATGCAACTCAATCTTCTAGCACATCGTCTGGCGCATTAACTGTTACAGGCGGTGTAGGCATTGGTGGTAACTTATATGTTGACGGAACAATAAATGCTGTAACATTTAACGGAACAGCAACTAATGCTGATAACATTAAAACTATTCAGCGAAGTGTATCAGCAGCACATTATCTAACATTTGTTGACAGTGACAATGCCACTGCTGGCTACGAAGCATTGTATACAGATGCAGGAATTAATTATAATCCTAGCACAAACGCATTAACTGTTACTGGTGATCAAACATTAGGTGGAGATTTAGAAGTTAACGGCGGTGATATCACATCAACTGCTGGAACATTTAATCTTGTAAATTCAGGAGTAACAACTCTAAATCTTGCAGGCGCAGGAACAGCAGTAACAGTTGGTGCAACCACTGGTTATACTGCTATTAGAAATGCCACAACTGTAACTAATGGAACTGTTTCTACTTCAACTAACACTGGCGCACTTGTTGTCTATGGTGGTCTCGGTGTTGGCGGCAGCGTCTATGCCACAGGCGGCCAATTTAATTCGGTTCGTGTAGGAATAACAGCCGCTGGAGAAATTGATACAACTTCAGGTAACCTAACATTAGACAGTGCTGGCGGAACAGTTAACATTGATGACAATTTAATTATTGCAGGTAACTTAACTGTTCAGGGAACAACCACTATTGTTGATTCTACAGTTACCAACGTATCTGATCCTATATTTGCTATTGGCACAGGAGTTAGCGGGGGCAATCCGGGCACTGATGACAATAAAGATCGAGGAATCCAATTCTTCTGGCACAACGGAACCAATGCAAGAGCAGGTTTCTTTGGTTACGACGACAGCACCGGATTCTTTACATTTCTTTCAAGTGCAACATTTGTCAACGATGTTGTAGCACCAGCTGGCGGAACCACTAGAGGTGCTGTTGATGTAAACTTAGCTTATGGTGCTACAGGTTCTATTCCGTATCAGGACGCACCTAACTCTACTACATTCTTACCGTTGGGTTCTAACGGTTTTGTGTTAACTGCGGGAGCTAGTGCTCCTCAGTGGAGTTCTGTAGGTAGTATCGGAGTTGGCACTGCGGCCACAGTTGACACTGTAGGAACTGCCACTAATGCTGTTCATTACCTAACATTTGTAAACAGCAACAATGCTGGCCCAGGCGCAGAATTAGTATATACCACTTCGACTTTACAAGTTAATCCATTCACAGGAAACTTTGGTGTTGGACAAACTGGTGCTCCTGCAAGTAAATTCCAAGTCGCAGGCGATGCTAGAATTAGCGGTATTACAACAGTAACAAATGAAACATTTGTAGCATCTACAGCAACAGGAGCATTCCAAGTAGTAGGCGGGGTCGGAGTTGGCGGTGGTCTATTTGTAGGCGGTATTGTCACTGCATCAAATTCTGTAATTTTAACAAGCACTACTCCGAATGCCAACACAACTAATTCAGGTGTGCTACAGGTAGTAGGCGGAATCGGTGTAGGTGGTGGCGCAAGATTTGGCAACGCTGTTACAGCTACAATATTCAGTGCAGGCGGAACAGCCTCTAACGATGTTGTAATCACTCAATCACAAATATATAGAAATGGTGGTTCACTCAGTATTACTGCTGGTGCTGCAAGTGCTCCTAGTATTACTGGTGGCGCCGGCTTACTTGCTGGTAATCTAGGACCATTAGATTTATATAGTGGAGCTTCTGGCAACATTAATTTAAGAACTTCAACTTATGGACAGACAGTAGTTGTAAGCAGCTCGGCAACATTAAGCACATTAACTGGTGCTCTACAAGTAGTAGGCGGACTAGGTGTCGGCGGCGGCGGCTTCTTCGGAGGAACTGTAACTGCTACAAGTTTTGTAGGAAGTTTCTCTGGTAGTATCACAGGTGTAGCAACTTCTGCAACTAACCTAGCAGGCGGTGCAAGTGGAAGTATTCCTATTCAAAGCGCCGCAGGATCTACTGCCTTTATTCCTATTGGATCTTCAGGATTTGTCCTACAATCTAACGGAACAACTGCAACCTGGGTAAGCACAAGTTCTATTTTCTCTGGATTTGCCAACACATCTACAAACTTGCAAGGTGGAACAGCCGGACAAGTTCCTTATCAGTCCGGTGTTAGTGCTACAGCATTTACAGGCCCAGGCACAGCAGGAGAAATTCTTGTAAGTCGTGGAACTACAGGACCAGTATTCCAAAATACTTTAACACTAGCAGGAACAACCTGGGCATCTAATACATCAACTGGTGCATTACAGGTTAGAGGCGGCGCAGGTATTGGAGGCAATTTATGGGTAGGCGATGAGGTAGATGTTCTTGGTAGATTAGATGTAACTGGAATTTCAACCTTTGCTAATCTAACAACAGTAACAAACACAACAAATGCTTCTTCGACTATCACAGGCGCTCTACAGGTTAGAGGCGGCGCAGGTATTGGTGGCAATTTATATGTTGGACAAAATGTCTATGCAACAACATTTGTTGGAAACATATCTGGACAGGTAACTGGAACCGCAACTACTGCTACAAATATTGCTGGCGGAACTGCTGGACAATTACCGTATCAAACCGGCGCTGGTGCAACATCCTTTACAGGTCCTGGTAGTGCTGGACAGTTATTACAGTCTCAAGGAACCAATGCTCCAACTTATGTAAGCACAGCATCTTTACATGTTCAGACCTCGACCTATGCTATAAACTTATTGTATGGTGCAGCAGGAAGTCTTCCTTATCAGAGTGCAGCCGGCACAACAGCAATGTTAGCCATTGGTGGCAATTTATATGTTGGACAAAATGTCTATGCAACAACATTTGTTGGAAACATATCTGGACAGGTAACTGGAACCGCAACTACTGCTACAAATATTGCTGG
>JACCDO010423777.1_pt1 | contig 18876 bp, 26 predicted proteins | sample 7446101 | NCBI WGS metagenome assembly JACCDO01 (sample SAMN15323440, study PRJNA562643) | freshwater metagenome | isolation source: river surface water | place: USA:Blue River Watershed | collected 2017-08-16 | reverse complement strand
CACCAGAAATGAAGTCCATAGCTGAAAAACGTATGGGAGAATATATCTTTGGAGATAAACCTAATGCCTAACTACGCTGAATATTTTGAGAAGATTGCCTATAAACCTAAATACTTTATAGGCGATCGTGTTTTTGGCTATTGGAATAAAATACCATTTATCGGTAGTGTTGGAAACGATACACTAATTAACGAAGTAGAAGGCCCCAGAATCACTGTCATGCCCGATCTTCCTGTTATACATAAAGGTGTGAGACATAATGTTCTTATTGTCAAACATAAAGATATAAAACAAATACTAAAAAATTACGATGTATGATTGGAATGATATCCTAATTGTCGGTGACAGCTTCTGTGCTGATAGAAAAGAAGATTATACCTGGCCTCAAACGTTAACATGTAAATTAACAAATACAGACTTCCAAGAAGGGCGTATTCCCAGAGGTCGCGGATTTCCTGGTGCTAGCTGGTGGGCGTCGAGAAAAGAACTGATTAAAGAATTAAAAAAACAAAAGGTTAAAATTCTAGTAGTGTGTCATACAGAACCTTTTAGGATTCCGCATGATAGAAACTGGGGCATCAATACTAGAAGTGTTTTTTTAAATTCTGTATATAATCCTGATTACAATCAAGATGAAAAAGTACCTAGTACTGAATTTATAGATGCCTGTAAACAATATTTCAAATATATTGTTTCTCACGAATTTCATTTATGGACAGTTCAGAGATGGTTTGATGAACTAGATCAGCTGTCACTGAAACACGAAATAGAAAAAATTATTCATCTATATTGTTTTGAAGGTGACTATAACAGTTATGTTTTTAAAAAAGGAACTACCTTTACTGTTCCTCTAATAACTTATCAGAAGAAACAAATATGGAGATACGGTTCTCAAGAAGTAACTGCTAATCATTATTCTCCATCAGAAAACATAAAATTTGGTGAAGAACTATACACAATTTTAAAAAATTATCCAGGTGATAATGTTACAGTAAATAAAAAACTGTTAGGAAATTAATATGACACAATTAAGCGGATTCGTTGAAAAAGGTTGGGGCCACGAATTAATTTGGGCGACCAACGACAAATACTGTGGTAAACTGTTGAAGTTTAATAAAGGTGCAAAATTCTCAATGCACTTTCACGCACACAAAGACGAGACTTGGTATGTACTAAATGGCAAGTTTGAAGTTCGTTATATTCTAACAAAAGATGCAAGTCAACGAGTAGAAGTCTTAGAAGAGGGTGCCGTCTGGAGGAATGAACCGTTAGAACCGCATCAGCTTATTTGTTTAGAAGAAGGTACTATCATCGAAGTCAGTACACCGGATTCAGTTGAAGATAACTATCGTGTTGCCCCAGGTGATAGTCAAAATGCCAAGGTATAAACTAGACTCAACCGGTAACGGCCCTGAATATAAAAAAGGGGATAGAGTATGGGTGGCTCCTTTAAAAATGGAAGCTACGGTAGTTGAACAGATTCTTCACTGGGACTATCCCGAATCATTTTACGGTAATGTTAAATTAAAGTTTGATGACGGCAGTGAAGGACTAAGTAATTGTTGGCAATTGTCAAGGGTCGTTAAATGAAAAGAATAATGGTTAATGGTACCTTTGACATACTGCACAGAGGTCATATTGAACTGCTGAACTTTGCACGAAATCAAGGAGACAGTCTACTGGTTGCTATAGATACAGACCGACGTGTAAAAGAATTAAAAGGTCAAGATCGTCCTATAAACAATCAAGAAGACCGCAAGTTTCATTTATCCAATCTAAAAGCTGTGGACACTGTTTGTTTTTTTGACAGCAAAGAAGAACTGATCGAAATAATGAAACACTGGAAACCAGATGTCTATGTTAAAGGCAGTGATTGGAAAGGCGGTGAAGGTACCGCACATCAATATTCAAAAGAAGTAATTTATTATGACAGAGTCGGAGACTACTCAACAACAAACATCATTCAAAGTATTGCTAATCGGCGATAGTTGTATTGATGAATATCATTACGGTATTGTAGAAAGATTAAGCCCTGAAGCTCCTGTCCCCATTTTGCGTATTACTCGAACTGAGAACAAGCCAGGCATGAGTGCCAATGTCAAGGACAATTTAGAAGCCCTAGGTCTGGATGTCGACTTCATGACCGGGGGTGCCAAAAGTATTAAAAAAAGGTTTATTGACGAGCGTAGTAAACAGCATATAATTCGAGTAGATGAAGATAAAAGGTCTTTGCCTTTTAATGCATATCAAAAAAGTCTAACATATAATCAATACGATGCTATTGTTATATCTGATTATGATAAGGGATTTATTACCTACGAAAACATAGAAGCTGTTCGAGAGCAGTATAATGGTCCTATGTTTGTAGACAGCAAAAAACGTGATCTTGCTAGACTAGAAGGCTGCTATGTAAAAGTAAATGAACTAGAGCGTAGTCTGGCAACAAGTGTTTGTTCTAATTTAATTACAACGTTAGGTGGAAAAGGTGCCGAACTAAATGGTAAAACCTATCCTGCACCCGCTGTTGAAGTGGTAGATGTCTGCGGTGCAGGAGATACTTTTCTAGCCAGCCTAACCTACAGTTATTTAAAAACAAAAAACATAGAAAAATCTATAGAATTTGCCATTTCTGCTTCGGCAATTAGTGTTCAGCATAGCGGGGTCTATTCCTTGACAAAAGGGGATATTTCCTGTATAAATAATATTGTAGGACGCCAATAGGGTTCTACAAATAGGGCATGATGCCCGATATGATTCTTGCTTATTAAAGGAGAAAAACTATGAATCAACTCGCACGTTTCGACACCGCTGCTCTAAACAGAGCACTTATTGGATTCGACAGAATCTTTAACGATTTTGAAAACCGTTTCCAACACTCTACAACAAACTACCCCCCATACAATGTAATCAAACACGATGAAAATTCGTTTGAGATTGAAATTGCTGTCGCGGGGTTTGACCGTGAAGATATTACTGTTGAAGTAGATCAAAATCAATTAGTTATCAAAGGTCAACGTACCAAAGATGATGATGCATCAAAGTATGTTTACCGTGGTTTGGCTGCTCGTGATTTTGAACGGTCATTTACGCTTGCTGAACACATCATTGTGGGCGACGCAGAATTGACTAACGGTATTCTTCGTGTTAAACTAACACGTGAAGTACCTGAAGCACTCAAGCCTCGTTTGATTGCCATTAAGTAAGTCCGTAGTTTGGGAGGAGAAATCCTCCCAAACAGTATCATAAATATCCCAAAAAGAGAGCGAAATGGCAGAAACTAAGACTAAAGATGACGTAGAAGTAGATAACGACTTTGATATTATTTCTCCGGGCTTGTATAAAGTTATTCTACAGAATGACGACCATACCCCTATGGATTTTGTAGTAGCATTGCTGGTACATATTTTCAAACACACAGAAGAAAGTGCAAAAACTGTAACTATGCAAGTTCATAATGAAGGTGCTGGAGTTGCAGGAGTTTATCCTTATGAAATCGCAGAACAAAAGGGTGTTGAAAGTACAATGTTAGCTCGCCAAAATGGTTGGCCCTTAGTTATTAGAGTCGAGGAAGAATGAAAAAATATGCAGTCACTGGCATTGGCATTGTCAACGGACTAGGTAGCAATCTACAAGAAAATTGGTCAAATCTTATTGCAGGAAAATCTGCAATTAAAGAACTAGTATGGCCAGAAGATAACAATCGTAAATTTCCCAAAACACATAAGTCGTGTATAATCAATACTTCGGCTCCTACAGCTATTCCTGAATTTGAGGAAATGTCCTACGGTGGGATGTCCCAATATTGGGACCCTTGTGTGAAATTAGCAATGAGGACCGTAGAAGATGCTCTAGCCGACAGTCAACTAACAAGTAAAAATGTTGCAGTAGTGTACAGTTCTGCGGCAGGACAAACAGTAACCAGAGCACAGTTAACAAGAGCAATTGAAGATGGGAAAGAAAGAATCTCTCCTCGATTGGTAATTCAAGCAACCGCAGATTATATTAGCGGTGCTATTTCTAGATACAATAGTTTCAACGGATTATCTACAGGTGTTATTGCTGCCTGTTGTACTGGATTGCTCAGTTTAGATTTTGCTATTAAGACACTAGAGCAAGACGAAGATTTAGATGCCGCAATAGTTGGTGGTGCGGATGCACTGTTCGAAGCATATCAATGTTTCTATTTTCAAAACTTAGGTGCATTGAGTAGTCAACCTGCCGAAATTGCCAGCAGGCCTTTTGACAAAAACAGGTCTGGCTTTGTAGCAGGAGAAGGTGCCGGATGTATGATCCTTGAACCTTTAGAAAAAGCGTTGAAAAGAAATGCTAAAATATATGCAACTGTTAATGGCATAGGAATTGCCAGTGCAGGACATCACGAAACAAGTCCAGACAAAGATGGCATCGCTGCAAAGACCGCAGCTCTGAGGGCACTCAGATCTGCAAAGCTAGAAACAGAGCAAGTTGATTTTATCAATGCACATGCAACTGGAACTATTCTCGGCGATGAAATTGAGTTCTATGCAATGAAAGAACTTTTTCCTGGAAAGGTAATGACAGCTAACAAAGGACAGATCGGACACTCTTTGGCAGCAAGTGGTATCGTAGAATCAATCTACACTATCATGTCTTTGAAATATCAAATTGCACCTCCAACAATTAATTTAGAAAATCCGATCGATGTAGGTATGTTCATTCCTACACGCCCGTCCACAATCTCAGCTAAGTACGCTATAAAAAATAATTTTGCATTTAGTGGTAGATCAGTATGTGCAGTTTTTGAAAGATACGAGGGATAAAATGAGTTTAAAAGAATTAACTAAAGATAAACATACAGAAGCAGAAAATACTAGGTTCATGAAGGCAGTTTTTAAAAAGAACCTTCCTAGGGAATTATGGGCAGATTGGACGTATCAAAAAAGTCTTTTCTACAATGGAATCGAAGGTGCAGCAGGTGCTTGTAAACTTTTAAGCGACCTTCCAGATATTCGCCGTGCTTTTTATCTTTACCAAGACTTTAAAGAAATGTGGAGTGCGGATCTTCCAACTCCGTTTTATCGTCCTGTTGTAATCAAATACTACAATTATATTTTAACTATTTCTAAAGATCCTAGTAAAGTAATGGCACACTTATATGTCTGGCATATGGGAGACATGTTTGGCGGACAAATGATTAAAAAAATTGTTCCAGGGCCGCATCGCAATCTTGAATTTCAAGATTCTGCTACTCTAATGACAAATATTCGTGCCAAGTTAGATGACAGTATGGCCGAAGAGGCCAATGTTGCTTTTGACTGGGCAATTCAAATGATGAACGATTACAATGACGAGCTTAGTTTGGCAAACGCTGATTGAGATACAAGAGCAATTCGAATCTCTTTTCGATAGCACGGGTCAAGAAATTGAAGAGCCCGGTCTTGATAGATTTAATTGGTATAATAAAGTATGGACCAGTGATGTCTATAGGCGAGCACATATTGATGTAGTAGATGCTAGAGACACTAAAGGTCTCTGGATGATGCATTGTTGTGTTTTCCCTCACATACATAACCCTGCACCAATTTTTGGATTTGATGTAGTAGCAGGTAAGAATAAAATTACAGGTGCCTTTCATGACTTTAGTCCTGCAGGAGATCCTGAACACGTTATGCTCGACTGGTTTGCAGATGAAGCACAGAAGCTAGAGTGGAACAAAGTTAGAAAGCTGCCTGATTGGGCAGAACGAATTTTTACACCTAGCATGATCAGTGCAGGTAATGTGCAGGATCCTGATGAAATAGAACAACTGCATAATATAGCAATTAACGATCTCAAGTATTATTTAAAAAATGTTGGGCTAACAAACAACACAGCTAACGACACTAGAGAAGCACAAGATTACTATTGCGATAATCAAAGACAAAACCCGCACACTCCAAAGGTAATGACAGCATTAGGGTTGAATCCTGATGATGTAACAGTGTTTATACAACAGTGTCTATTTCCTAAAATAGGAGAAGTAAAGTGAGTATTGTGTGGGAAAAGATGCGGGCCTGTGCAAAAGAAATACAGAACAAATTTGCCGCCACTGGAATAGAATACTTCAATAAAGAACACGAAGAAAAGTATAACTGGGAAAATCACATATATTTTGCGGAAACATATCGAAGAGCACATATCGAGATTGTAGACAAAACTGAAAGTCACGGAATCTACATATTACACGCAACAATTTTCCCGCATGAAAACGATGACAGTCCCATATGGGGATTTGATACCGTTTGTGGAAAGAATAAGATTACTGGTGCTTTTCACGATTTTAGTTTAGTAAATGACAATCATCCTATGAATGATTGGTTTGCTAACGAAGTTAAGAACATTACTTGGAATAAAGAGCGTGACCTACCAGAATGGGCACGTAACATCTTTAGCCCGGCAATGGTAGCTGCGGGCAACCTGAGCGATCCTGCAGAAATTGATCAGTTTGTTAATCTAGGACTAAAAACCCTAGACTACTATATAAACACTATCAGCAGAAAAGGGACCGTAAATTCTAAAGATAGACAAAATTATTACTGTCAAAATCAGAAGAAAAATCCGCATGTTTATCGCAGTATGATTGCTATGGGTGTTCCTGAACCTATAATTTATGATTTTGTAGATGAAATACTGTTTCCAGAAATTGGTAAATAGTTTATCATGAGAGCCTACGAATTTATTAATGAAAACTTTGCTGACGGTAAAGTTAAAGGTAAAAGTAGGCCAGGCCGTGTAAAACGTTCAGGTGCTAGCTGTAACGGTTCAGTTACTGATCTACGTAAACGGGCTAAAAATGCATCCGGTGAAAAAGCAAAGATGTATCACTGGTGTGCAAATATGAAGTCGGGAAGAAATAAGAAATGAGAGCAAAAGAATTTATTGTAGAGGCAAGTCCGCTATCTTTAGGTAAAGTTACAAAGTATCCAGATCGTCCTCAAAAATTCTTTGACCTTATTTCAAAGGGTCATACTTTTCAGTCTAGTCAAGGACCAGTAGTATTATCTCCTAAAACTATTAAAGATCTACAACCTATTCTTCAAAAATCTAATGTAGGTGATAGATCATTAAGACCCATGGTAACACTCAAAGGTGGTGGACAAATACCAATGAGTAGTATATACTATGACGATGCAGCTTTTGGTGGTAAGGGTAAGAGCTATTCAGGTGCTGCCGCAAGTCTAAAACCGGCTACTACTTTTGGACATCAAAGTCCAGAAGATCCTAATGCAGAGATAACCACCGACCTTGCAATTAAATTAGGTGCATTTACAGCAGGTCAGATAGAAGAAAAGATTTTATCCAATCCTGCATTGGATCAACAGGGCGAAGCAGGCAAAGCTGTTAAAGATATGGCTAGACAGATTGCAGGCGGAAACAGACCAACTATACCAAATTTACCTGCACCCGTAGTAGGTTCTATTCTAAATGATGCATTTGAATACTTGGGTGTTATGCAGTTAGTTTATGGTACAGCAGAATTCCCTAATAGTGATGCATTTTACGAACACGTTGGTTCGGACTTAAAAAACTTAGTTCTTTATTTCCCTGGAACAGTTAATCACCCTATGGCAGACAGCGTAGCGATGACAAACAAAGCTACTGACAATACAATATACATTTCTAGCAAGGGCGGAAAGACTGGTAAAGGTGCACCGTCTAGTGTAAGTGCTTTAAAGATGTCGGATGCAATGCAAAAGATGATTGGCAAGGATCCAGCAATAACATTTATAAATTTATTGCAACAACACAAAAAAGGTGGATTACCTGCATGGCAACAGCCTTTCAAAGCCGCAGATTGGATTGCTAAAAACTATCCTGGAACATTAGGGGAACTAGAGCCATTCCTACCATTTTCAAATGAACTAATGCAATGGTTAGGTCAAACATGGGCTAATCAAAATCAAGGAGTTCCGCAGACTCTTAGACAAATTCCCATGCCGTTTAGAGAATTAGCTAAGGTAGTAGCAAAAAATACACAAGATTCAAATGTAGAGTTATTCTATAACATTAGATATTTTGTATTCCTTAAGATAAGAGAAGCAGTTAATTCAGGAAAAGCCGTTCCTAATTTCTCAGGAAGAATGTTAGAACTGCTAGGAGAAAATTATGTTTCTCTTGCAACCAAAGCAGTAGGCAAACCAGGTGCAGGTCAATTTGTAACCACTGTAAAATGGCCATCTAAGATGGGTGGTAAAATAACTTTTGAAAGAAAAGACGGTCCTTCAAAATGGGCGTCGTCAATGACTTGGTTACTTAATTAAACACTAATAAAATATATCCGAATTACCCAGTAAATAATTGTACACTACACTGGGGACTTAGGATGCGATTATTAATTTCTAGCCTGGCCTTGTCATTTGTGACAACAGCACAGGCTGCACCATTAGGTGATTTTACTTTTAAAAGCCCGGCCTTTAACGGCATAGGGTACAGCAGCCACGTCTTGACAATTGAAAATCAAGAAGCCACACGTAGAAAGGCTCTGCAAGACAAAATACAAGCTGGTATAGATAAAGCAGCAGCAGATGCTAAAAATACCAATTTGTCTAAGTTTTTAAACAACTTAGAAAGTCGTATATATGCTCAGATCAGTCAAAACGTAGCGACTGCTATGTTCGCCAATGCAGGATGTACTGCCAATACAGCAGCAGCCGATTGTAACGGCGAGGTCAATTTCCAAGGTAACATTATTAAATGGCAAAAGGTAGTAGATCTTGTAAATGGTGACTTAATTAGATTAACAGTAACAGGACCAGGTATCAATACTGAAATTGATATTCCTTTAAGTAGTTTTGTGATACCAGGAGGATAATATGAAAAGAACATTATTAACACTGGCCATTACAAGTTTAATAACAGGTTGTGCAATAACACAGAAAGACGGCTTTTTGGAAGAAATGCCTGTTATTCCTGTAAATGTGATGCAGAAAGAATTTGATACTATTCCTGCACCTGCTGCCGAAAGACCAGTAAGTGTTGCTGTTTATAACTTTAGAGATCTAACTGGACAACGTAGACCGCAGGCCAATATTGCTAGTTTAAGTACAGCAGTTACACAAGGTGCTGAGAGCTTCTTAATCAAAGCACTACAAGATGTAGGTGGTGGTCGCTGGTTTGATGTAGTAGAAAGAGTAGGGTTGGATAACCTTACCAAAGAAAGATTAATTATTCGTCAGATGCGTGAAGCCTATGAAGGTGCAAACGCTAAACCTTTAATGCCTATGCAGTTTGCAGGTATTATCATCGAAGGTGGTATTGTAGGTTATGATAGTTCTACCAAGAGCGGGGGCGTTGGTGCTAGAGTATTTGGAATTGGTAAACAGACACAGTGGAGTCAAGATATTGTAACTGTAAGTTTAAGAGCTGTTAGTGTAAACACAGGTAAAGTCTTAACTAGTGTTACAGTACAAAAGACTATCATAAGTTCGGCAGATGCTGTAACTGCTATGAGATTTTTTGATATGGGTACTCGAGCATTTGAAGGTGAAGCAGGTTTAACAATTAACGAACCTGGAACATATGCTGTTAAAGCAGCAATTGAAGCTGGTGTGGTGGAACTGATCAAGGACGGAGCAAAGAAGGGACTATGGAACTTCAAAGGAGATACTAATGAGCTGGTTCAAAAGAACACCGAAACCAAAGGAACCTCAGAAGCAGCGACCGCACCGGGACAGCCCGCTAGCGGAACAGTTTCTGAAAGAAAGTAAAAAAACAGGACCGACAAAAGGTAAGGGGGACCTCTGACACCCTGGAGGCGATTCCAAAAGAATCACTAAAATTATGAAGAAAATTAATAACCTATTATCAGTATTAATGTTAGGATTTGCTGCAAATAGTTTTGCATCAGATAATAGCATTTATATCGATCAAGCTGGCGATAACGGCGTTATCACTATGACTCAGGACGGGGCATCAAACCGTATTCGAGGAATCCAAGGACAAGGTACAGGTAACACTACACCTTCTAAAATCAAAGGCGACAACGTTACATTAACTGTAGAACAGATTGGTAGTGGCAACATCTTAAACCTAGGAGTTGTTACAGGAACTGCCAGTGGCGGAGTTGACACTAGTATAGTTTATAGAGTTAACGGTAGTAATGCTGTTGGTACAATTAACATGAACAACGCTGAACAAGGTACAGCCAACAGTAACACAGTTAATATCGAACAAAGCGGTAATGGTGCTATTGCTAACTTAAACATGTTAGGCTCTAACAACACATTCGTTGTTGATACAGCAGGTGGTGCCAATAACAGTGTGGTTGCTACAATCAATGCTGATCAAGTGAATGTTACAGTTAATCAAACTGGTGGTGGTGGCAATCAAACAACGCTTAATTTAACAGGTGCAAGAGGTACAGTTAGCCTAACTTCAGTCGGTGCAAGTAATGTTACCAACATTACACAGAGCGGTGGTGGCGTCAACGGACACAATGCTACTCTAAACATTACTGGTTCTAGCAACAACACGACAATTAGTCAAAGTGGAACTATCGATACTACTGTAAATCTTGCTATATCAGGAAGTGGCAACACCTATAACATTATAACCAGAAACTAAGGGTTAAAATGAAACTATGTCGCTTAATCTTATTAGGCTTATTGACGAGTTTCTCATGGAACAGTCACGCCAACATAGGGACAGTGACCGAACTGTTGAACACACCTCCCAGTATACAACGGAAGAACTCGACTCTAACGGCCAACAAAGGCACGGGAGTCGAGATGAACGATGCAGTAAGAACAGCAGCGGGCAAAGTGGGAATAACGTTTGAAGATCAAACTCGTGTTCAAGTAAACGAAAATTCTAGATTGGTAATTGATGATTTTGTATACGATCCTAAAAGCAAAGCTGGTAAATTGGGCGTTAAGGTGGCACTGGGTACTGTTAGATACGCCAGCGGCCAGATCGCAAAAAATAGTCCTCAAAACGTTGCAGTTAATACTCCTACCGCAACTATATCGGTTCGTGGAACGGATTTTACCGCCACGGTAGATGAAGTTGGAACTAGCACAATTATTCTTTTGCCTAGTTGTCCAAATGATCGTCCTACAAGATCTAAAAAAGATGTAACAGAAAATTGTGTTGTCGGCACTATTATAGTTGAAACTGATGTTGGGCAGGTAATTCTTAACCAAGCATTCCAAGCAACCAAAGTTTCTAGCAGAAACCAATTGCCTAGACCTCCTGTACTCTTAAATCTGTCTGAGGATGCAATTAGTAATATATTAATTCTAAGTCCTCCATCCGAACTTAGAGAAAGAAGACGAGATATCTCAGAGAGAGTTACAGCATTAGATATTGATTTTTTAAAATTTACAGGTCTTGATGATAATGCTTTAGAGAAACAAAATGCACAGTTCTTTCAAGATAGACTAAGTCGAAACTTTTTAGAAAATCATTTCTTAGACAGTCTATTTGACATTATAGGTAGTGGTTTAGATGAAGATTATCTTAAAGATGAAGCAGACAGTGTACTTCCTGATTGGCGTAGATCAAGCGGTATTATTGTAACCAAAGATGAAGGACAAGTTGGGCTGTGTAGAGATAACGGCAGCGACATACAATGTGTTACAACACCCCTAACACAGAACAGCGTAATAACACAAATTCAGGGCAGTATTGAATTTAAGAATAGAGTAAACTCGGGAGGTAATACTACTATTACCTTGATACAAAGATGAAAAAGTTAATACTGTTATTTCTAATGTTTGCTTCAAATGCCTTTGGTGCTATCACTGACGGCAAGTTTGGCATCAATCAAATCTTCGACGTACAATACTGGTGGAATGGTACAACTCTTAATGCCAGTAACTTTATTGCACCCTACAACAAAAACTTTCAAACAGTAACAGTAACTGCTGGACAATACTTTCAATTCTTCCCTAGCACAACTAATCCCGGTAAGTATGGTTTAAAGTTAATGAACAGCAACGGAACACAACACAGCATTGTCCATGACTACGGAGATATTACTGCGTTAGGTAGCGGAGCTATCTTCTACATTGGTTCAGGTTTTTTCGGTAATGTAATTACAACTTCACAAGGATATAGTTACGGTGCCAGTGCTACATTTACTAATATGGATACTAGTGTAGATAGTAATGACCTAAACAATTACACTTGGGCAAGTACAACACCGTTAGCTTCTGGTCAAACTGCGGCTCCTACACCTCCTCCACCTGCACCTACTCCAATTTATTTTAATAATGCTACTGTTAGAATTACTAACATTTGGCCAACAAGTAACAACAGTCCTGCAGGTGAAGGTGCTGCCAATGCATTTGATAATAACCCAAATACCAAATATCTAAACTTTGATAAACAAAACGCAGGAGTCACTGTTAAACTAAACACTGGTCGTGTTGTTAACGGCTTTACCATTACCACTGCCAACGACTTTCCTGGTAGAGATCCAACCAGTTATAAACTCTACGGTAGCAATGACGGTGTAACTTGGGTATTAATTCAAGAAGGCAGCTTGTCACTAAGCGATAATAGATTCACAACTAGCGGTATGATTAACATCACTAACTCTGCTGCCTATGCTTACTACTATATTATGTTCCCTACAACTAAAGCAGGCACAGGTTGTGGACTAAACTGCGACAGTATGCAGATTGCTGAAATTACCTATTACTACGATGCTAACAATTCAACTACTTCAAGTGCATCGGGCGGAACATCTGCACCTGTAGATCCTGTGCAAGCTGCTGCTGGTCCTACAGTGCAGGGTGGAACTATTACACAAACTAACGCACCTAACAATCAAATAATACAAAGTGGCACAGGTTATTCGAGCAATACGGACAGCACAGCCCAAGCTTCAAGAATAACTACTTGGGCCAATACCGCACAGCCTTACAACAATGCAGTTCATGTCACACAAGTTGGCGGTGATGATAATACTGTTACTATATCTCTTACAGGCAGTAAAAACAGAGTTGAATTAACATTGGGTGGAATTGGCGATCACTCTGCTAACATTACTCAAGTTGGTTCTAACTATCTCAAGGCTGAAATCACAGGTTACCAAAATAATCTAACTACTAGCCAAACAAATACTATTGGTACAAACTACGCAGAAACTACTATCAATGGCAATAACAACACTGTTAATCACACACAAAGTAATAACAATAACAGACTCTTGTTTAGCACAGTGAACGGCAATAACAATACACTGTCTACTACACAGTCGGGGGGCGGACAACACTATCTCGATGTAAGGATGACTGGTAACGGACATAATGTATTAGTCAACCAGTATGGTACTAATGCTAACAATGCAAGAATTGATGTGACCAACGCCGGCGGGGCGTCTACCGTTGATCTTGAGCAAGCTGGTGGTAAAAACTTTACCCTAATTCAAAGCTGTACAAATCCCTTAGGTTGTTCTACTGTAGTAAGACAGCAATAAATAGTTTTCATGAAAACTATTTTGAATATATTTCGTTCAATTATTGAAAACATTAAGATTCGAAGAAAATTAAAAAAACTTCGAGATAGAGACCCTTTTATCTACAAATGAGAATACTAGGGATCAATGCTTTAAATCACGATGCAGGCTTGGCCGTTGTTGAAGACGGACAAGTGTTGTTCCATGAACGCTCTTTAATAAGCCCACATTTAAGTTTAGAATTAATAGGCAAAGCATTATCTCACGGAGTGCCAGACTCTATTGCATGGTACGAAAATCCTTGGTTAAAAAAGACAAGACAACTTCGTGCAGGCCAGTTTAAAGACTGTTTCAATTTTCAAGACCTCCCTCAAATATATCTTAGAACTGTAGGCCTCGGTCATCTACCTGTACATAGTGTTAGCCATCATCTAAGTCATGCTGCAAATGCAGTCTATGAAAGCGGATTCAAAGAAACTGTAGTTGTTGTAGCCGATGCAATTGGAGAATGGGATACTGTTTCTATTTGGAAGTATAAAAACAACAGTTTTGAAAAACTTTACAGTAAACGGTATCCCTACAGTATTGGGCTTTTTTACTCTGCATTTACAGAACTATTAGGGTTCAAGCCAGTATCCGAAGAATCAAAACTATACGAACTTTCAAAAAAAGGTGATTGGAAAAGATTCTATGATAGAGTCAATTCCTATACTGAAAAAAATCTTCATAAAGGAATATGGGACTGGGATGTAAAAGAAGAAGATCGTCCAGATATTGCAGCAGCCGTACAACGTGTGTTTTTAGATCAACTTAAAACTTTTTTCATCATGGCTGCAACATACGGAAATACCTGTATTTTTACCGGTGGATGTGCCTACAATAAAGGATCCAAGAATCTTTTACGATATTATTTCCGAAATTCTTTTATTCCTACACATCCTGGCGATTTTGGTTCTTGTCTAGGGGCAGCTTTATTTTTGTTAAATAAAAGATAAGGAAGGTGCCACTATGAAAACCCTAGCAGTGGCGTTCCTATTCTGCCTAACCAGCACCATAGCCAACGCCAGAGAAGAAATTTTTTTAGCAGATAAACCAGTACATTGTTCTAGCCTCAAATTGATCATTGAAACAGTATCAGGTCCAGGATATAGAGAAGAGCCAATCTGGTCAGGTCGAGATGAAAAAAGCAAGTATGTCATGACTGCAAATAAAAAAACAGGAACTTGGACATTTATTCAATACAATGACAATATAGCCTGTGTAATCGGTGTAGGTGAAAAAGGAACAATGGTCTTACCCGGAAAAACAGTATGAAAATTAATCTCAAAAAAATATTAGTTAGCCCTTGGACAGCAGTTATAACATTGGCACTTATTATAAGTATAAGAATTGCCGATCCTGTCTTTATAGAAAGTGTAAGACTACGTTATTTTGATACATTGATTACAGCTAAAGAACCAACATTTAATAATATCGTAACTGTAAATATTGATGAATCTAGTTTAGACAAATACGGTCAATGGCCGATACCTAGAACAAACTATGCTGAAATTATACGAGACCTATATCAAAGAGGAGCGGGCCTTGTTGTACTTAATGTTCTCATGCCAGAGAAAGACCGTACAGGTGGTGATAGTGCATTGGGTCAAACTCTAAAAGAGTTCCCTGTTATTTTAGGTAGTGCTCCTAGCAGCCAAACAAAAAATCAACCAAGGGCTCCGGGGTCGGCAGTTTTAAATCCTGAATACTTAGATCAAATAGTTACGTATCCGGGACTCATTGCTAATATTCCTTTACTTGAAAACAATGCAGCAGGCATTGGTATAACAAACACACTCCCAGAGGTGGATGGTGTGAATCGCCGTATTCCGTTAATCGTAGGAGTTGATGGAAAACTTTACCCCAGCATAGCTATGGAGACACTTAGACTTGCAGCTGGCGATTCTACCTTCCAGGTTAAGTTGTTTGAAGGTGGTGTTGAGAAAATGCGTATTCCAAAGTTTGGTCCTATCACAACAGATAGTCTTGGACGTATTTGGATCGACTGGAGTCAACAGTCTAGAAATTTCAGTTTAACTAACTTACCTAAAGATCTAGAGGGTGCCATTGTTATAGTAGGACCTACTGCTGCTGGTATTGGAAATCCTTTACCTACATCAAAAGGTGCAGTATGGCCTCATGAAGTGCAGGCCGCAGTTGTCGGTACTATGGTTAACGGTGTTGTAATTCAACGACCCGATTATGCTGACGGAGTAGAAACTATTGCATTAGCATTGGCTGGTCTTATACTATTATTTTTAACGAGGTATGTATATGTTGGTTTGGCAACGACGATTATTATCGCTGTTGGCGGCTATGTTGCTAGTCGCTACGCTTTCAATAACTTTTTATTCTTATTCGATACTACTGTCTTTACCGCTGGCACAGTATTGGTCGCTCTGCATGCCTATGGTGTCAAATTTGTAAGTGAATTTTTACAGAAGCAAGCAATCAAGAAACAGTTTGCTGGTTATTGTTCACCTGAAGTTGTTAGACTGTTACAGGAGAATCCAGACTTAATCAAGAAGGGTGTTAAGAAAGATGTATCAGTTATGTTCTCGGACTTGCGTGGATTTACTCCTATTGGAGAATACTTTGACAAGCCGGGCAATGGTGGTCCAGAAGGGCTAGCAAAGTATATGAACGGATATATGGATGCCATCACTATTCCTATCATTGACGCTAACGGTATGGTGCTCAAGTATGTAGGTGATGCGTCAATGCACATACACGGTGCTCCGTTAGATGATCCTAATCATGCACGTACAATCGTTGCTGTCGGATTAGAAATGCTAGACCGAGTAGAAGCATTTACCAAAGAAAAAGAAGCACAAGGTTTACCACCTGCTGCTATGGGTTGGGGTTGTAATACAGGCGATGGTTACATCGGTGAGATGGGTAGCACAGCAAGACACGGCTACGATATCTTAGGTGATATGGTTTCAACGGCTGCACGTTTAGAAGCACGTTGTAAAGCCTACGGTGTGTTGGCCATTATTGGTGCTGAGACTTACAATAGAACTAAGGATGATTTCTTCTACTTGCTTCTAGATAACCTGCAACCAAAAGGTAAGAGTGTAGCAGATTTAATCTATACAGTGTTGCGTGTCAAAGGAGATGCATCTGCATATAATAAAGCCAAGGCCACACATGATAAAATGCATGCCTTATACAAAGAGAAACAATTCGACGCTGCCGCTATCCTATGCGGAGAAATGAAAGGGTCATTTGACGGACAAATGGACAAATATTATAAGATTTGGATCGAACGTTGCGAGTTCATGAAAGAACAAAACCTTCCAGATAACTGGAACGGAGAGTTTATAGCACATGAAAAATGATCCGCTCGAAATCTACTATTGGTGGTTTGACGAATCAGTTAGATGGTTCTTAATTTGTCATTATTGGCCAAACTTTGTTCTAGGCAATGCCGATGATTGGATGAAACTTGGTATAACATTAAACGGTGTGAGGCCTGTTAATTTTTGCCAACCTAAGAAAAGAGAATAATTTTAACCATATCCATCCTATATCAACCTCCCACCATCGTTGACTTAGTTTAGGACTACCAGGTTCTAGGTGGTGGTTATTATGTAGTTCTTCGCCACCTATAATAAATCCCCAAGGAATAATATTTCGACTTTGGTCCTTGGTTTCTCCATTACGGTATCCCCACCAATGACCTACTCCGTTAATTACTCCAGCGGCCCAAAAAGGTATCCAGAGCATCTGTACACCCCAGATTAAAAATCCCCACCATCCGAAAAGAACAAGATCTATGATCAGCATTAGGAGTATTCCTAGCCACGGATGTGGGGTATATACTTTTCTTTCAATCCAATCGTCGGGTGTTCCTACGCCATATTGAGTTACCATTTTGCTGTCTTTGGCTGCGTCTGCATACAAAAAAGCACCGCCGAATATTACTTTTAATATGCCGCGAGTATGAGGACTGTGCGGATCATCCTTAGTCTCACAATAACGATGGTGTTTACGATGTATGGCTACCCATTGTTTTGTGTTCATACCGGTGGTTAACCATAACCACAATCTCATTAAATGACTTAGTATTGGATGAAACTTTATTGCTCTGTGTGCTTGTCCTCTATGAAGATAGAGAGTGACGCAGAGTATGGTAATGTGCGTCATTACCAACGTTGCTATTAATTTAAACATCTAGTATTTAAACTATTTTTAACCTTCGCCTGCGGCAGCAGTTTTATCGTCTTCTGATTTATCGTCTTTCTTTTTTGACTCTTTAGTTGGCTTTGGGTCGTCCATACGTACCGCTTTATCAAATTGTTTAGCAGCTTCGCGTTCAACCTTGACTTGTTCTAAAACACGATCGCTTTCGATGATCTTACCACGTAAGTGTAAAACTGTATTAACTTTTTGATTTAAACGAATTAAGTCATTGTCTAACATACGGATTCGATCTATCAGTGCAATAAGAACTGTGTTAGCTTCACCAATAACAGGCTTTACTTCCTTAGTACACCATTCCCAGACGTACTTGATAATCCATCCCATGCCTACGGCCATGACAATTGGAAAGCCGTATTTGTTAATTAACTCAACTACATCCATTTTTATCTCCAAAATTTATTCTGTATCCCTTAGCAAAGGAAACTACAGGATCAACCTTTACCAGCATCTGTCGACCGTTACGATTAACGAACTCAAAATGATCACCATTTTTCCATCCTAGTTTATCCGTGTTTAACTCCTCATCTAACCTAATACCAGTAGGACTTAGATCCCATGTATAGTCTATATATAACATCAGTCTCTCCTAGCATCATTCTTACCGTCTGCACGAGCAATACGGTCAACATCTGGTTTTAGTCCTAGTGCATTTGACACAATAGTATCAATACGAACTACATCGTGATTCATTGTTTTAACACGATTATCCAGTGCAATGATAATGCCTTTCATCCCGTTGATACTTCCTAGTACCCCCTGTAATAAAAGTTTTATAGTGAGATAGACAAAATATCCGCCAGCTAAGGCTACTGCGATTGGAAACCCCAAATCGCCGATCAGCTTGAACACTTCATTCATTGTTCGCTCCTAATTGTAGTGTATTAATATTTATATTGGGAGTTAATATTTGAGTATCCTATGTCAGTCATAGTAAAAATCAATTAGAATTTGAAGAAATTCAGTTGATTTCTATATTAAATATGTGTATAATTTTTTTTGTATAGGACATTGTGTCCTTTCGTTTTCAATCAACACACAAGGAGAAACACATGAAAACAGTTGGTGATAAATTAGAAGCATTTGCCGTAACCGGCGTTAACCCAGGCAAAGACGATTTCTTTACTATTACAGAAAAGAGCTTCGAAGGCAAGTGGAAAGTAATTGTTTACTACCCAAAAGATTTTACTTTTGTATGCCCAACAGAAATTGTT